>OLQF01001464.1_pt1 | contig 8898 bp, 7 predicted proteins | sample 1643171 | NCBI WGS metagenome assembly OLQF01 (sample SAMEA3136702, study PRJEB25190) | human gut metagenome | reverse complement strand
TCTGTTGTATCCAGTATAGCGTTTCTTTCGTCATGCTTCAATGCACCGCCCGCACATACCGGTCCATGACCCTACAGAATATAACCGCAACCACTGTGCTGATAAAGGCAGCCGCCAGGGCCGGACCCGCAATGGCAGTAGGATTCACGCTTCCGTATGTTTATGAGCGAGGTCGTTTCACTATAATCAGCGCGATGCTTCCCTAAAATCATCATTGTCAGATAATTATAATTATTCATTCATGCCTTGATTGTTCTCATCAATACATTGCTGGAAAGTCAAGGATTTTAACCGCGATAGCGGCGCATATGCGTCCTTGAATTTTCAGCAATGTATTGATATGCTTCATTTGCGCATGAATATACAACGCTGATTATAGGGAATAGACACGCTGAAAATAGGGAAAATTGCTTGCAAGAAAACAAGCTGTGGTTACAGTAGAACAAAATCAGCTAAATGATGACATAATTGTTGCATTTGTTATTTCTAATTTTTCAAAAGAAGAAATATACGATGCAATAAGGAAACAGCTTCCAGACTATATGATTCCGTCAAAAATGATATATCTGGAGGAAATCCCATTAACAGTGAATGGAAAAGTAGATTATAATCAACTTCACGATATCTTTATAGAAGATTTGAGTAATGGAACATATATACCGGCTAAAAATGAGTTCGAGGAGAAAATTGTTTCAGTAATCGCAGAAGTGTTGAAATTGGAAAAATTTGGGATAAACTGGAATTATATTGAAAAAGGTGGGAATTCAATAAATGCGATACGTGCAGTGTCAAAAATCAATGAATTGGGATTAAAATGTTCTGTCAGAGATCTTCTGTTATCTAGGGATATTGGCGATTTTATACGTATAATAACTACAAGACAAGATACAATACCACAGGAAAATCATAACTATCAAGAACTGCTGGGAAAGTTGAGAACTGAGTATGGTAGTGGGATAGAGACGGCTGCTCCGATTACTCCAACGCAACGCTATATGTATAAAGCATATAAGGAACATAAAATAGGGGACAATTTTCTTCAATATGTTTATCGGATTAATGGAAGGTACAGCTATGATTTACTATATAGAACAATTTCTTTGTTGCCATTGCAATATGATTCACTATCGTCCAGGATTATAGAATTTGAAGGGGATGTGATTCAAATCATATCTACGGATAACAAGATACCGGTGAAAGAAATCAAGGTGTTGTCAGATGAAGAAATGAAAGAATACATGAGGCGGGATGTCCTAAGATCGTTTGATGTTAAAAATGAAAATCTGATTCGATTTACCGTTTTTATATTTCCAGATGATACTGTTAAATTATTGTGCAGTGTTTCACATATGATAGTCGATGGATGGAGTATGGATTTATTAATAAATACGATAGACAGAAATTATCAATTAATGTTATCGGGAACGAGTATTGATGAGTTAACAGACATGATTACTGTAATCCCGCATCCGTCCATTACATCATATAATTGGCTTGTCTGCCAAAAAACGAATCAGGAATCTATGGATTACTGGAATGCATATTTTGCTGACAGTGAAGCGGCTGTTATGACAATTACGCATGATAATGCCGAAAAAAGTAGCTTTTATTGGGAAATAGTTTCTTATATTAATGAAGATGATTGCATTTATATAAGACAAGTGTGTCACAGACTCGGAATTACAGAAAATACATTGTTTGAATATGCCTTTGCATATTTACAAAGACAGGAAGATATTTAAAAAAGGGAAGATATTTTGTTTACAAAGGTGGTTTCTGGACGGGATTTGATGATGGAAAACATAGAGAGTATGGTAGGAACGGCCATCAATATCATTCCGCAACGCATCAGATTGACGAATAAGATAAAAAAGGATATCCAAAGTGTTTATGCGCATAATGTAAAAAATATGCTATATGACAAAATTGATTTTTATCAGTCAGATATTTGCGGGAGAAAACTAATGGATGAAATTCAAACAATGATAGTTTTCTACAACTATTATGATACGTATACCACAAAATTTGAGTATGAATATGATAAAGATCAAGATGACATAGACCTATCACTTTATGTTGATTCATTGCAAAATAAGTATAGGCTGTACATGACATGCAAAAAGGCCTCGTATTCAAAACAAAGGGCCGAACATTTGGTGGAGTCATACATTAAAATTGTCAGGAATATTGCGGATGAACTCAGTAATAATTTATGAAGGTTCTGAACTATTATCAGTCGAGGAACGATTACATTGCAAGGAAATAGTATCTTTTTTTGGACCACAATATAACTTAACATGTAAAATAGATAAGACGGAACATGATGTTGCTATTTTACTGTTGCTGATATTGTATTGCAAAGATAATTTTCGTGATTGTGTTAAGACAATCAGAGAGATACGATATGATGAACTTATGGTGCCACGTTCATCAAGGTGTCATAGGTAAGCGCTCAATAAAATAATGGCTATCTTTTTGTAAAGCATCCAGCTATAGTTAAAGCAAACTGTTCCAACTTCAACTTTTTGATTTGATCCGGCATCTCTGCTGTATCATTTCTGACCAGGGCATCAGTTCTTCTATACCTTCGGGCTCATCTTTGTAGTCCGGCATATAGAGCAGTACGGTCTCCAGATACGCGTAGATGTTCAGATTGTTAAGTTTTGCAGTCTCCGCCAGGCTGTAGATGATGGAACTGGCCTGAGCACCCTTTACGGTATCATGGAACAGGAAATTTTTCCGTCCTACCGCATAGGGACGGGCGATGTTTTCTGCGATGTTATTCGATATGGAGCACCTTCCGTCCAACAGGTAGTTCTCCATGTATGGCTTCTGGTTCTTTGCATAGGTCACCGCTTTGGCAAGACGGCTTCCTCCCACTGGGTTGACGGTTTCAAGCCATGACCAATAAGCCTTCCATATGGGAGGCTCGGTCTCCAGCCGCTTCGCTTTCCGGGTCTCCGCATCAAGGTCCACATACTCTTTTTCCAGTTCGAATAACTGGCTGCAGTAATCAAAGCCAATCTCTGCAGGAGTCTTATCCGGGGTCTTCTTCGATTCCCCAGGAAGTGCGTCATGCCAGTACCGCCTCATGTGGGCAAGACAGCCGCACCGGATGACATCTTTCAGTTTATTGCAGCCGCCGAAGCCGTCGCAGGTAAGGTATCCGGAAAATCCTTTCAGGAACTCCTCCGCATGGTATCCGCCCCGGCTGGGCTGATAATCGTACAAGCGGATCGGCGGCAGCCCGTCGTTCCCGGCCCCATACAGCCACATATTATGTGAGTAGTCACATAATATGTGTTATGCGCTGAGTTTCAAAAATAGAAATCAACAAAAAGAAATCCAAACTTTTCTTTCGCAAAATGCCGTAATTATCAACATATCTGCGTGAAAGTTTGGATTTCTTTAAAGTTGGGATTTTTCAGCGTATGAACAGCATTCAAGACTGGGCGGAAGAGATTGTTCACGAAGAACTGATCAATAGATGAATCGCAGGACGGGACTGCATACATGACATCACCCGGTGTGGAAGCGCAATTCCACACCGGGGCACTTTTTGTGTACACGAATTGTGAGATTCTGGCCATTTGGTAATATAGTACGAGAAGTGCTTGCGAAACGAGCGCCAACCATGTATAATATTGCTATATCCGGCGAAATATGAAAAAAGAGGATGTCCATATGGATGTACGGGATTATGAATACATCGTTGCCATTGCAGATCAAGGCAGCGTTACGAGAGCAGCGGAGCAGCTGTTCATTACTCAGCCTGCGCTGACCAAATTCCTCCAGGGCATTGAAAAGGAACTGGGGCTTGCACTCTTTGTCCGCAAGGGCAAGCAGTTCATTCTGACGGAAGCAGGACACCGGGCACACCTGAGGGGGCACAAGTTTGTCGTGCTCCAGGCCAATACAAACTCCGGACATCTTACCCGGGAGCTTTTCCGAAGATACGACATCCGCCCTAACACCGTTTTGGAACTGAACGATGTCCGCAGTGCTATTGATACGGTAGCCAACGGTATTGGTGCGTCTATGTTCATGTCTGTGGCAGTTGGCAATCAAAAAGTGCGGTATCTTTCCATCAAGGATATCGACATTATTTCTCAGATGGTCTATCTGGTATATCGTAACGACCTTGCCATGACTGCCCCCATGGAGTATCTTGTCTCTTTGCTGTATCACCCTTAGTTTCGTCACATACTATGGGGCTGTGAAAAAAGTCCCATAAAAAAAGAACGCTTTCAGGTACAGGACCTGGAGGCGTTCTTCTTTTTGTGGTAAAATTAAGCTACTATGAATAATATTACCGAGAAGTATTATAGCCTAAAACAGGGAAGATTGCCACTGTTTCTTTCAGATTGTCTGGATATCTGTGATCCGGTATTAGCATTTGACAGAATCATGGAGGAGATTGGAATAGAAAAATATCTTAGGCCAGAGCCTTTACACAGGATAGGCCGGCCTGGATATAATCGGGTCAACATGCTAAAGACAGTCTTATTCGGCTTTATGGACACAGGATACGCTTCCCTTCGGGAATTGGAAGACCGATGCAAAGTTAACATCCGTTACATGTACCTGATGGATCATGAAACTCCCAGCTACCGCGCCTTCAGTTATTTTATTTTTCATGAACTTCTGCCCGCCTTGTAATTTCTTCATATCGTTGCACAATTCCCATCAGCCTGCTATAATTTATACAATATGTTATATTTTTTTCGTCATTTTCATTTGAGAACGGTTTCTGTGACCAGAACCGGAATGAGGGGGATTTTCATGGATTTAAATACAATACTTGAACTAAAGGGCGCGGGGGTGGACATAGAGGGCGCTTTAAGGCGTTTCAGCGGCAATTCCGTACTGTACGAGAAATTTCTGAAGAAGTTCCTGACAGACAGTACTTTTTCCCAGATTACAAAGGCCTTTGAGGGGGAGAACAGGGAGGATGCCCTGATGGCAACCCATACCCTTAAGGGAGTTACGGCCAATCTGGGTATGGATAGGCTGTTTAACATATCCTCTTTTATGGTGGACCATATCAGGGCGGACCGCTTTGATGAAGCTGCCGGAGCGTATCCGGAGCTGGAAAAGGCTTACAGGGAGATATGCAGAATACTTGCAAATGACTAGCGGCAACATGTGTCTTACGGCTGCGGAGAGGAAGTGACGATATGCGTCAGCGGGATACCATACTGATTGTAGATGATATGGAAATAAACCGCGTGATTCTGGATGGACTGTTCCAGGAGGAATACCATCTGCTGGAGGCTGAGAATGGGGAGCAGGCCCTGCTTCTGCTGCGGCAGTATCACGAGAATATAGCCATCATGCTGCTGGATGTGGTGATGCCTGTGATGGATGGATACAAGGTGCTGCAGGAGATGGGGGCCAACGGGCTTCTGGACGAGGTTCCTGTGGTGGTAATCACGGCTGATAACTCCCTGGAAGGGGAGCTGAGGGCCTTTGACCTGGGGGCGTCCGACATCATTGTCAAGCCCTTTGAGCCCCATGTGGTCAAGCGGCGGGTACATAATATCATAGAGCTTTATCTTCACAAACATAATCTGGAGGACATGGTAGAACAGCAGGCACAGAAGCTGAGGGAGTCCAACGATTTGCTGGTGGATGCCCTTTCATCTGTCATTGAATACAGGAGTCTGGAGTCAGGACAGCATATCAAGCGCATCCGTCTGCTGACCCAGGTGCTTTTGGAGGAGGTGTGCAGAAATTGTCCTGAATACGGGCTGGATAAGAAAAAGATTGAAGTCATTGCTTCGGCCTCGGCCCTTCACGATATCGGCAAGATTGCCATTGAAGATAAGATACTTAATAAACCGGGCCGCCTCACTGTAGAAGAGTTTGAAATCATGAAGACCCATACACTCAGGGGATGCCAGATTCTGGAGGGCCTGGAACGTATGAGCGATAAGGGGTATCTCGAGTACGCCTACAACATCTGCCGGTACCATCATGAGCGCTGGGACGGCAGGGGATATCCGGATGGGCTGTACGGAGATGCCATCCCTATCTGCGCCCAGGCCGTGTCCATTGTGGATGCATACGATGCCCTCACATCGGACCGCGTTTATAAGAAGGCGATTCCCCATGAACAGGCCTTCAACATGATTCTGAACGGTGAATGCGGATGCTTTTCCTCCAGGCTGCTGGACTGCTTTAAGAATGTGGAGCCGCAGCTGGCTGACCTGTGCAAACGGTACCGGGACGGCAATGTCCCCGCGCCTGCAAAGCTTTCCCATCACGGCAGTGTCCTGGGGGTGGGGGACGGCAGCCTGAGCGCCCTGCAGCTGGAACAGATGAAGTATTTTGCCATGCTGCGGTATGTGGATACCACGGTGGCTGAGGTGGACTTTTCCACGGGCAGCTATCATGTGGTATACGCGCCGGACGAGCGGATTAAGAAGCTGTTCCAGGGAGAATGCCTGGAAGCTGTGGCGGAATGCTACATAAATGATTTGGTGGTGCCGGAGGAACAGGACAATGTGCGGCGGATATGGAAAACAGAGATACCGCGTTTCTTTGAAGAGGGAATGCTGAAACAGAGCTGGAAGTACCGGCTGAAGGATGAGCACAGGTCTGAGGAGTGGTATGAGCTGACCCTTCTGCGGGTGGACATCGAACATCCCCGCCGCCGCAAGGCATTGCTGCTGTGGCGGCATATGGAACCCTTGCAGCCGGAGGCGGATTCAGACGAAAACAGGCTCCGTGAGGACCGCCGGGTTCTTCATAACATATTGAAGGGAATCCTGCGCTGCCGCAATGACAGGTGGTTCACCATGATAGACGTTGACGAGGGGTTCCTCGGATATACCAGGCAGGAGATAAAACAACGGTTCAACGACTGCTACATTGAAATGATACGCCCGGATGACAGGGAGCGGATGCGCAGGGAGCTGACGGAACAGATCAACCGGGGCGGGGAATATGAAGTGGAATACCGGGTGGAGGACCGCAGCGGCCGCAGTATCTGGATGCTGGACAAGGGGCGTCTGATGTATGATAACGAGGGCAGGGAATACTTTTACAGCGTAATCATAGACATTGACCAGACCAAACATGCCCAGGAGGAGCTGCGCCTGGGACTGGAACGGTATAAAATCGTTATGGAACAGACCAATGATATTTTCTTTGAATGGGACATCGGTTCTGACACAGTGGTATACTCCACCAACTGGAAGGCCAAGTTCGGATATGACCCCATCTCGGAGCAGGCATCGGTACGGATACCTAAGATATCCCATCTGTATCCGGAGGATATGGCGCCGTTCGGACATCTTATCGAAGAGATACGGGACGGAAGGCGGTATGGCGAGCTGGAGTTCAGGGTGTCTGATTCCAAGGGCCGCTATCAGTGGTGCAAGCTGAGGGCCACCACCCAGTTTGACGACCAGGGACAGCCCTGCAAGGCAGTGGGAATCGTTATTGACATAAATGATGAAAAGCTTGCCGCCCAGGAGTTAAAGGCACGGGCGGAGCGTGATACCCTGACCAGGCTGTACAACAAGGAATCTGCCAGACAGAGAATCGAACATCTGCTGGTGAACCGGGAGGAAGGGGAAGGGGCTGCGCTGTTCGTCATTGATATTGACAATTTTAAGATGGTCAATGACCAGTACGGGCATATGTTTGGGGATGCGGTGCTCACAAAGATTGCAGGACAGCTTTCCCGGCTGTTTCGCAGCAGCGACATTGTCTCCAGGATTGGAGGGGACGAGTTTATGGCCCTTTTGCAGGGAGTGGTCAATGAACAGCGGGTAAAGTCTGTGGCCGGCCGGCTCATCGAGTGCTTTGAGCGTGTGCTGGAGGAGCTGCCCAAGGAATGCTGTATTACATGCAGCATCGGAATTGCCGTATGCCCAAGGGATGGGGAGAACTTCCAGACTTTGTTCCGGCGGGCTGACGTGGCGCTGTACCAGGCCAAGGCCTGCGGAAAAAAGCAGTACCAGATCTACGACCAGTCCATGGAGGACAAGGCGTTCGGCCAGGGAGCGGGGCGCAAGGCAACTGTGAATACCACCATTGAGTCGGAACAGAATGGGGACATGGTGTTAAATGACCTGCTTCCAAGAGCCTTTAACATCCTGTCCAAGTCAGAGCAGATGGACAAGGCCGTTGAAAGCGTGCTGGAGCTTTTGGGGGAGCGTCTGCAGGTGAGCCGCGCCTATGTATTTGAGAATTCCGAGGATGGGACCTGCTACAGCAACACCTTTGAGTGGTGCGCCCGGGGAATCCGGTCCCAGAAGGATATGCTGCAGGGATGTTCCTATGCGGAGTTCAGTACAGATTACCAGAGCTGCTTTAATGAGAGCGGGATTCTTTACTGCGATGATATAGGCCAGCTTCCCGGAGACATCCAAAAACGGCTGAAGCAAAGGGGTGTCAAGTCCATGCTCCAGTGCGCCATCAGGGATAACGGCGTGTTCAAGGGATGGGTGGGATTTGATGACTGTACCTCCCACTGCTTGTGGACCATAAGCCAGATAGAGGTTCTCTCCTTTGTGTCCGAGCTGCTGTCCCTGTTCCTCCTTAAGCAGAGGGCACAGGACAGCGCCGTGGATTTGGCCGAGGACTTAAGGACTATTCTGGACCACCAGAACTCATGGATTTATGTGGTGGACATGGAAAGTCATGAACTGCTGTTTATTAACGATAAGACATACAGGCTTGCGCCGGATTCAAGGCTGGGCATGAGCTGTCATGAAGCGTTTTTCAAAAATGATAAGCCCTGCCAACGGTGTCCCATGAAGCAGGTGGAGGATAAGATTAACTACACCATGGAGGTCTATAATCCTGTCCTTAAGGTCTGGTCATCGGCTGACGCCTCCCGTATACACTGGGGCGGCAAGGATGCCTGCCTGCTGTGCTGCCATGATA
>OLQF01001463.1_pt1 | contig 8903 bp, 9 predicted proteins | sample 1643171 | NCBI WGS metagenome assembly OLQF01 (sample SAMEA3136702, study PRJEB25190) | human gut metagenome | reverse complement strand
AAGGGGGTCCAGCCATGGGAGAGATGAACTTCAAGAACCGGGGAGAGCTTGTATATGAGACACTGAAGCAGGAAATTCTGGATTTAAGGCTTAAGCCAGGCCAGATGATTAGTGAGAATGATATATGCGAGCGCTTTGGGGTGTCCAGGACGCCGGTGCGTGACGCACTCCGGCTTTTGCAGGAGCAGGGGTTTGCTGAAACCATTCCCTACCGCGGCACCTATGTGACCCTTCTGAGCCTGGATAACATCAAACAGATGATATATATGCGCGTGGCCGTGGAGACCATGGTGCTCAGGGATTTCCTGGAAGTCCAGACCCCCATGGTTATTGAGGACATCCGCCACAGCATTGCGCAGCAGAGGGCTGTTATCAGGGAACCGGGATTTGAGCCGGAGCAGTTTTACCGTATGGACGCTCAGATGCACTCCATCTGGTTTGCGGCCGTCAGGCGTCAGAAGCTGTGGGAGATGCTCCAGGCACAGCAGCTCCACTATACCAGGTTCAGGATGCTGGACTTCATCACGGAAACTGATTTCATGCGCATTATCGGTGAACATGAGGATTTATTCAGCATGATTGTGGATAAAAATGAAAAAGGGCTGGAGGAAGCCTTGAAGGAACACCTCTATTACAGTATGAAGCGCATGCGCCGTTCCATTGAGGTGGACTATAAGGATTACTTTGAGGAAGAAGATGAAGAAGGGCGGTTTGTCATTTGACAGGCCGCTCTTTTACGTGATGGATATACCGGATGGATACCTACTTTTTCAGATAGATTCTCTCATCCGGATTCTCATCCAGATATTCTTCCAGCTCCTCAGGGGACAGATGGGAACGCACCTCGTTGAAAAAGGTTTCTCCATCCATGGCCATGAACTCCGTCAAACGGCGGACTACCTCTTCATCCTCCAGAAGCTTTTCCATGCCTTCTTTTGTGAAATAATCCATTTGTTTTGCCCTGCCTTTCAGTTATGTAAATAACAGCATTTACATATGTATAGTATATTCGCAATTACGAAGATATTCAAGATGTGAAATCTAACTTATGCTTAATCTATCTAAGAAACCAGCCCTTCGGCGGCTTGAGCGTATACAGGAGATAAAGATGATAGATTATTCACCATTCTGGAAGACACTGGAGCAATCTGAGGAAAATTGGTACACACTTACAAAGAAGCACCGCGTGTCGGACAGTACCCTTCACAGGCTGAAACACAACATGGACATATCCATGAAGACTGTGAACGATCTTTGCAGGATACTGGACTGCGATATTGAGGATATTGCAGTGTATGTGCCTTCCGAAAAGGACCAGCTGCTGTGATGGTCCGCAGCTTATGGCCGGCGGCCGCAGGAGAACGCCTGTGTCAGTTAAAGGCAGATTGTCTTACTGGCTGCAGGCGTTTTTTGCTGTGGAAAAATACAAAGTTCCGCCATGTTTTTGGTTTGTCTCTTCCAAAATGGTAAAATCTATTATAGAATAAGCTATGAACAATGGAGGTAGGCTGTATGGAAGGAAGGCTGGGAAGAAAACTGCATGGTATTTGGATGTCCTGTTCCCTGGAGCGGAAGGTCAGATGGATTACCATTTCCACGGCTGCCGTGGTCATCCTGTCCATAACAGCGGTGATGCTGGTTGCCGGCTATGGAATGAAGGGATTCGGGGATTTGCTCATGGGCAATTCGCGGAGCCTGGCCTTCTGGTCGGCCATGGACGCCGAGAGCAGTTCCTTCCAGTATTACGCAGGGGACAGGACGCCTGAAAACAGGGAGAAATATGAGATGTCCTGTGCCAGGACCCGATCGGCACTTAAGTCCCTGCCCTTTGACTATGAGGAAATCGGAGCGGACCGTTATGGGGTCACCTGGTCCATTTTAAATATGTATGAGAATTACGCCGCTGCCAGGGATGCGTTTCTGGAGATGGAGGAAGGGGCGCCGGACTATCTGGACCGCCTCTATACCATTTACCGGGTTCAGGGATATCTGGCAACCCATGCGGGCCGTCTGGAACAGATGACCGTGCAGTCGGGCAATGAGCGGTATGAGATGCAGCGCCCGCTGTTCATTATTGTGCCGGCAGTCAGTATTTTGTGGGGAGCGGCAGCCCTTTTGATGGTCAGATGGCTGAACCGTTCCGTACAGAAAAACATTGTCCGCCCCATGGTAGAGCTGGCGGAGGACTCCAGACGGATAGGGGAAAATGATTTCACGGGCCCGGACACCTGTGCGGAGGGCAGTGATGAAATTGCCAGCCTGGTCAGGGCCTTTTGCACCATGAAAGCCAGTACCAGGGGATATATTGAAGCCCTGACGGAAAAGCACAGGATGGAGAAGCAGCTGGACGAGGTGCGGCTGCAGATGCTGAAAAACCAGATAAATCCCCACTTTCTGTTCAATACACTGAATATGATTGCCAGTACGGCCCAGATTGAGGATGCAGACACCACAGAGAAGATGATCCATGCCCTGAGCAGGCTGTTCCGCTATAACCTGAAATCCACGGACTCCGTGATGCCCCTGGAGCGGGAGCTTAAGGTGGTGCAGGACTACATGTATTTGCAGCAGATGCGGTTCGGACAGAGAATCCGCTATGACACTGACTGTAAGCCGGATACCATGGAGGTGCTGGTGCCTTCCTTCGCCCTGCAGCCCCTGGTGGAAAATGCCATTATCCACGGCATTTCTCCCAAGGGACAGGGGGGAAGGATACATGTCCGTTCCTGGATGGAGGGAAGGCGGCTCTGGATATCGGTGGCTGATACAGGACGGGGAATGGCGCAGGAACGGCTGGAGGAAATACGCCTTGCCCTGGCAAGGGGAGAGGAGAAGGCCACCGGCGTGGGCGTGGGAAATATTTACCGCAGGGTCCATGGAATGTACCGGGACGGCGAGGTTTTCATATACAGCAGTGAGGGACGGGGAACGGTCGTGCAGATGGCCTTTACACCCTGATGACAGGACGAAAGGATGAGGTATATGTATCGTGTATTGCTGGCGGATGATGAACAGATTGAACGTATGGCGCTGGCCAAGCGTCTGAAGAGGCATTTTTGCGGCAGCCTGGATATCAGCGAGGCAGTGAACGGGGCAGAGGCCCTGGAGACATTCAAAAGGGAAAAAAGCCAGATCGTGGTCATGGACATATCCATGCCGGAGATGAACGGAGTGGAGGCGGCGGAACACATCCGCAGCCTGGATGAGGACTGTATTATCATTTTCCTGACAGCCTATGATGAGTTTTCCTATGCCAAGAGGGCCATTGTCATACGGGCCCTGGATTATCTGCTGAAGCCCTGCGAGGAGGATGAGCTGGTGGCCGTCATGGAGGAGGCCATGCGGCTGACGGATAAACGGCTGAATGTTTCGGGTGGTCCTTTTCCGGGCGTTCCTTCTCCGGGCGTTCCTTCTCCAGGTGTTCCTTCTTCGGACATCCGCCGGGAGGAACATGCAGAAGCCATGCCCAGGGATGACGGGGACGGACGCCTGGCCCAGGTGGCGGAAACCATACGGGAATATATAAGGAATAATTATATGAAGGAAATATCCATGCAGGATGCGGCCAGGATGATGAATTATTCAGACGCTTATTTCTGCAAGCTGTTCAAACAGTGCTTTGACCAGAATTTTACGTCCTACCTCACCGGTTTCAGGGTCAACGAGGCCAAGAAGCTGCTGAGGGACAGGAGTATCAGCGTCAAGGATGTGAGTATGCAGGTAGGGTATTATGATTCCAATTATTTTGCAAAAGTGTTCAAGCGCATCACGGGAATGATACCATCCGAGTATAGGGATAGTGAGACTGCACAAAAATAAAGAAAGGTTTTTGTGCATTTGTGCGAAGGTAGCTAGAAAAAAATGGGGGAGGACAAAATTTTCTTCCTGTATGACAAACTTTTACGGTACAAAATAAAAGCCCCTGGCTATATAATTAAGAAAGTGTTAAGAAGGCGCCAAAAAATCTTAACGTTTTCTGGTTGATAGCCAAGGGGCTTTTGTTGTGGAGAAAAGGGCCGGGACTCTGAAAGAGCTGGGCAACGGGCAGCAAAAGGCCGCCGTTTTGCGGTATGGGAAACAGTATTTCAGTCCAGAATAAACAGGAACGCAGGTTTCTGGGATGTATTGAAACAAAAGAATTTGCCGTGTAAAGGGAAAGGAATGAAAAAAGTGAGAAAATTCATAAAGAGAGTGGCTGCAGCCGCCCTTGCGGCTGCTGTGGCAGCAGGTCTTACAGGCTGTGGCTCAGTGACTTCCGGAAAACGGATTATCCGTGTATCCCATGCCCAGTCAGAGACACATCCGGAGCATATAGGGCTTCTGGCTTTTAAGGAATATGTGGAGGAACGGCTGGGGGACAAGTACGAGGTTCAGATATTCCCCAATGAAATCCTGGGTTCTGCCCAGAAGGCCATTGAGCTGACCCAGACAGGGGCCATTGACTTTGTTGTGGCCGGAACTGCCAATCTTGAGACGTTTGCAGGCGTATACGAGATTTTCAGTATGCCCTATCTTTTTGACTCAGAGGATGTGTACAAGTCCGTTATGCAGGATACGGATTATATGGAAAAGGTTTATGAGTCCACGGATGAAGCCGGATTCAGGGTAGTTACCTGGTACAATGCAGGCGTCAGGAATTTTTATGCCAAGACTCCGATTCATACCCCTGATGACTTAAAGGGAAAGAAGATAAGGGTTCAGCAGAGCCCGGCCAGCGTGGCCATGGTCAATGCCTTTGGAGCAGCGGCAGCCCCCATGGGATTCGGTGAGGTATATACGGCCATCCAGCAGGGCGTTATCGACGGTGCGGAGAACAATGAGCTGGCGCTTACCAACAACAAGCACGGCGAGGTTGCCAAGTATTATGCCTATAATAAGCACCAGATGGTGCCGGATATGCTGGTCGCCAACCTGAAATTCTTAAACGGTTTAAGCCCTGAGGAATACCAGGTATTCAAGGACGCGGCAGCCCTGTCCACAGAGGTGGAGCTCAAGGAGTGGGATAAGAGCATTGAGGCAGCCAAGGACATTGCACAGAATAAAATGGGCGTGGAATTTATTGATGTGGACGTGGATGCCTTCAAACAGAAGGTGCTGCCTCTTCACGAGACCATGTTAAACGATAATCCTAAGATTGTGGACCTGTACAATCATATCCAGGAAATAAATGAAAAAGCGAAGGGAGGAAAGCAGGATGGAGACAATGCATAAAGTGAGAGCAAGAATCATGCAGATGCTGGGAATTTTCATCATCTGCCTGTTTATGCTGATGACCATAATCGGAACCTATCAGATTGTTACCCGCTACTTCTTCAATAAGCCAAGTACTGTTTCCGAGGAGCTTTTAACCTACAGCTTCACATGGATGGCCCTGCTGGCTTCCGCTTATGTGTTCGGCAAAAGGGACCATATGAGGATGGGATTTCTGGCAGACAAGATTAGCGGTTCCGTCAAGAAATACCTGGAAGTAACCATCGACCTGCTGACCTTTGCCTTTGCCGGTGTGGTCATGGTGTACGGCGGCATCTCCATCACAAAGCTGACCATGATCCAGACCACCGCATCCCTCAGGGTGCCCATGGGATATATCTATGTGGTTGTGCCTGTGACAGGCATCATTATCATGATGTTCAGTCTGATGAACGCGGCAGACATGCTGCACACGGATTTCAGCAAAAAGGAGGATGCGGGAGTATGAATATAGCAGTAGTCTGCGGACTGATTATTTTGGTGCTTTTAGTTGTGATGCTCTTAGCGGGGGTTCCCATTGCGGTTGCCTTGGCAGTGTCATCCATCTGTGCCATTCTTCCGGTGCTCAATACGGGAGCTGCCGTGCTTACCGGCGCACAGAGAATTTTTTCCGGCATATCCGTATTCAGCCTCCTTGCCATTCCATTTTTCATTCTGGCGGGAAATATTATGAATAAGGGCGGTATTGCCGTCCGTCTCATTAACTTTGCAAAGCTTTTTACGGGAAGCATTCCGGGTGCGCTGGCCCATACCAATGCAGTGGCAAACATGCTGTTCGGCGCCATATCCGGTTCCGGTACAGCGGCTGCCTCCGCCATGGGATCCATTATCGGACCCATTGAGGAAGAGGAAGGGTATGACAGGGATTTCTCTGCGGCGGCTAATATTGCCACGGCGCCTACCGGCCTTCTGATTCCTCCAAGCAATGTAATGATTACCTACTCCCTGGTCAGCGGCGGCACCTCGGTGGCAGCCCTGTTCATGGCGGGATACATTCCGGGCATCCTCTGGGGCCTTGCCTGTATGGCGGTTATCTTTTATTTCGCCAAGAAAAAGGGATACCGCAGCACAAAGAAATACTCGAACAGTGAAAAGGTAAAGGTATTTTTCCAGGCCATTCCCTGTCTGCTGATGATTGTCATTGTTATCGGAGGAATCATCAGCGGCATTTTTACCGCAACGGAGGGAAGCGTGGTGGCAGTGGTGTACAGCCTGATTCTTTCCCTGTTCTTCTATAAGTCCATCAAGTTCTCTGAGCTGCCTAAGATTTTCCTGGACAGCGCGGAGATGACAGGCATCATTATTTTCCTGATTGGTGTGTCCAGCATCATGAGCTGGGTCATGGCCTTTACAGGAATCCCCACAGCCGTATCAGAGGCAATGTTAGGAATCAGCAACAACCGGTATGTGATTCTTTTCATCATCAATATCCTTCTGCTGATTATCGGTACATTCATGGACATGACGCCTGCCTGCCTTATCTTCACACCTATCTTCCTGCCAATTTGCCAGGCCCTGGGTATGAATACCGTGCATTTTGGTATCATGATGATATTCAACCTGTGTATCGGTACCATCACGCCTCCGGTAGGAACCACGCTGTTTGTGGGTGTAAAGGTGGGTAAGACAAAGATTGAAAATGTAATTAAACCGCTTCTATTGTATTTTGCAGCCATATTCGTTGTGCTGTTGCTTGTATCCTATGTTCCGATTCTGTCCATGTGGCTGCCGGGATTGCTGGGATATGTATAGGCCATACGGGAATTCGTAGTACGAATCTGCCTACACAGGAGGCAGAGGATTGGGACGTATGTAAATATACGTGTGTTGTTTCATGAAGGGTTGTTTCATGAAGGATTTGGAGAGACCGGCGCCGGGGTGGGCGGCCGGTCTTTCTTTCTGCCTTTGGGCTATGACGGATATTGTTTTGTTATTGCAGTATGCCGTTGTTTTTGATATTATAACTAGGGTGTGCAGTTGGCGGAAATGAATTTTCAAGGGTGTGCAGAATGAATTTTCAAATCAAAAGCCGGGGCGGGAAGAATAAACGGATGGGAGAAATGATAAAATGGCAGAAGTGTTGACGAAGGCCGGGGCTTTTGTGGCCGTCATAATAATGGGAAATCTGCTGAGAAGAGCCGGTCTTTTTAAGGAGGAAGATTTTTATGTCTTATCGAAAATCGTACTTAAGATAACCCTTCCCGCAGCGATTATATCGAATTTTTCAGGGATTGACCTGAAGCCGTCCATGCTGGTGATGACACTGCTGGGATTTGGCGGGGGAATCCTGTATATCACCATGGCCTTTTTCATGAGTATTGGTGAGGAACGGGAGGAACGGGCATTCAATGTACTGAATTTGCCGGGATACAATATAGGCAATTTTACCATGCCCTTTGCCCAGAGCTTCCTGGGCCCCGTGGGTGTGGTGGCGACCAGTCTGTTTGATACGGGAAACGCGTTTGTCTGTCTGGGCGGGGCCTACAGCGTGGCAGTGGTGACAAAGGAGAAAAACGCCAGGTTCAGCCTTTTGCCGGTTGTAAAGACGTTGCTTAAATCCCTTCCCTTTGACGCATATCTCATCATGACTGTGCTGTCGTTTCTCCATGTGGCACTGCCTGCCCCCATTACCTCATTTACCGGAGTCATTGGAAATGCAAATGCATTTATGGCCATGCTCATGATTGGGGTTGGATTTAAGTTAAACGGGGACAGCAGCCAGCCCGGGAAAATCGTGAGGATACTTGCGGCACGGTATTCATTGGCCATTATACTGGCACTGGTCTTTTACTTCCTGCTGCCTTTTGGGATAGAATACAGGCAGGCACTGACCATACTTGCCCTTAGCCCCATGTCATCTGCGGCTCCTGCATTTACAGGCAACCTGGGTTCGGATGTGGGACTGGCAAGCGCGGTCAACTCCATATCCGTAGTAATCAGCACCGTGCTGATTACCGGGACACTGATGATGATATTGTAGGAGTTTGGCGGAATAAAACTGGATACAGGGGAGTGGGGATGACAGGAAGAAGCGGGGAGGAGAAAATAAATTAAAAAATTTATCGGATGTGTATAATTCTATGGGATGGGGCCATAATAGGAGTATACACGAAAGAGAAAATAATTAATACTTATCCTCCCCTTTTTAAATCAGCTCCGGCGCAATGGCGTGCTGGGGCTGATTTTGTTTGCGCGCCATGGGCGCGCTATAAGGTTCAGAAACTCAACCAGCTTATCCGAGGTTGGATAAACTATTTCAAAATCGGGAGCATGAAAAGATTATGCACGCAAGGTGTGTCACTTGTTAAGTTGATTGAACCGCCGTGTACCGAAAGGTACGCACGGTGGTGTGAGAGGCCGGTAGGCGAAATAATCGCCTACCTCCTACTCGATTGACTTATCGGGAAGAAAAAATGTGAAAAATCCGGTGCGGATTCTACAACTTTCTCATTTCTTTCCCTTTAGTAAAACCTCTATCCATGAAGTGAACAAACACATAACCAGGATATGTCAGACAACCCATTCTGCTCATCAATCTATCCGGGCATATTCTGACGGCTTACTCGAAAGAAGCACAGTAAACTGGTGCAAAAGGACTTCAGCTCTGGTTTTTGAAGTTCCTGATGTGCATGTATACCGTGTTTTTTGAAATA
>OLQF01001460.1_pt1 | contig 8914 bp, 9 predicted proteins | sample 1643171 | NCBI WGS metagenome assembly OLQF01 (sample SAMEA3136702, study PRJEB25190) | human gut metagenome | reverse complement strand
AATTATAAAATAATTCTTAAATATTCTATTGACAAAGTGAAGATACCTTGTTAAAATGTAGACATAAGTTAACAGGAGATTACGAGGAGGATTGTTACTGGTAGTGCAGGCTAAACCAACTTATTGAATTTCACAGAAGGGAAGTTTATAAGGGAGGTTTATTTTTTTTGTGAATGCGCAACAGGAAGTCTTTTCGTTAGAGAAGTATGAGGTAAAGTTGTGCAGATTACAAAAATTGTAAATAATAACATTGTAATTTCAGAGGACAAGAATCATAAAGAAGTTGTACTGATGGGAAAGGGCCTTGGCTTTCAAAAGCACAAGGGAGATGAGATTAAGTTGAGTCAGATTGAGAAGACTTATGTCATGAAAGATCATGGTATGACACAGCGTTTTCAGGAGATGTTAACTGATATTCCGATCGAGAGAGTGAAGATTTGTAATAAGATCATTCAGTATGCGAAGGATACATTACAGAAGAATATTAATGATAATATATATGTTTCACTTACAGACCACATCAATTTTGCGATTGAGAGAGTTGAGATGGGAGTACCATTCCAGAATCCATTTTTATGGGAGATCAAGAAGTTTTATTATCAGGAATATCTGATCGGGAAAGTAGCGATCGGTATGATAGAGAAAGAACTGAAGGTTACGCTTCCACAGGATGAAGCAGCGTTCATTGCATTGCATATTGTGAATGCGGAACTTGATCTGGACATGACAGAGATGGTTTCTATGACGAAGCTTGTGAATGATATTTTGAAGATCGTGGATAAACATTTTGGAGAGCAGATTGATAAGGAGTCTGTTTTCTATGAGAGATTTATCACGCATCTGAAGTTCTTTGCACAAAGAGTTTATATTGGCAAAGAAGTGAAAAGTGATGATACAGAATTCCAGGAGATCATAAGGAATAAGTATCACGAATGTATTGAATGCGTAGATGAGATCAAAGACTACGTGAAGAAGACTTGCAATCATGATATTACAGATGAAGAACTTATGTATTTAACCGTACATATCAAGCGAGTTACGACAAGATAAAAGTTTATATTGTTGATCAGGATTGTTACTGGTAATGCAGGCTAAACTTGATTTGAATCATGGATTTTCCAGAGAGTCCAGGTTTCTTTGTGAAAGTATTTTTGCAGGGGAATTTGGATGGTGGAGATTTACAGGTTTGAATCAGGTTTTTTTATTTATAAGAATTTTCTTATAATATATATAATTAATTAGCTTATGAAAATATAGAAAAGGAGGAATAAAAAATGGTAGGAATTATTCTTGCTACACATGGTGATTTCGCCAAGGGTATCTTACAGTCCGGGTCCATGATTTTTGGTGACCAGCCAAATGTTGCGGCTTGTACATTACAGCCAAGTATGGGACCAGAAGACATCAAAAAACAGATGGAAGATGCCATTGCCGGATTCGAAAACCAGGATGAAGTGCTGATTATGGTTGATTTATGGGGTGGAACTCCATTTAATCAGGCTAACGGATTAATTGCCGGACATGAAGATAAATGGGCAATCGTTGCTGGATTAAATCTTCCAATGTTGATCGATGCATACGCATCTCGTATGATGATGGACACAGCACATGAAGTTGCAGCTCAGATTTCCGGAAGTGGAAAAGAAGGTGTGAGAATCTATCCAGAATCTCTAGAACCTAAGAAAGAAGAAGCTGCACCAGCTGCTGTGGCAGCACCTCAGGGAGCGATCCCAGAAGGAACAGTACTTGGAGACGGTCACATCAAGATCGGTCTTACTCGTATCGACACACGTTTATTACATGGACAGGTGGCTACAACATGGACAAAGATGGTAAATCCAGACCGTATCATTGTTGTATCTGATGCCGTATCAAAAGATGATCTTCGTAAGAGAATGATCATTGAGGCAGCACCTCCAGGAGTAAAAGCACACGTTATCCCAATCTGGAAGATGATCGAAGTATCAAAAGATCCAAGATTTGGTGAGACAAAAGCAATGCTTCTGTTTGAAACACCTCAGGATGTATTAAAAGCAATCGAAGGTGGAGTTGACATCAAAGAGGTTAACTTAGGATCACTTGCACATTCAACAGGTAAAGTAGTAGTAACAAAAGCTGTTGCGATGGGTAAAGAAGATGTAGAAACTTTCGAGAAACTGATCGACAAAGGTGTTACATTTAATGTACGTAAAGTACCAAGCGATTCTCCAGAAAACATGGGTGAAATGCTTAAGAAAGCGAAAGCAGAACTTAAATAATCAATTTAGAAAAATATATAGGAGGAATTATCATGTCAGTTATTTCAATGGTATTAGTTGTTATCGTTGCATTCCTGGCTGGTATGGAAGGTGTTTTGGATGAATTCCAGTTCCATCAGCCATTAGTAGCTTGTACATTAATCGGACTTGTAACCGGACAGCTTGTTCCTTGCATCATCCTTGGAGGTAGTCTTCAGATGATCGCTTTAGGATGGGCTAACATCGGTGCAGCCGTTGCCCCAGATGCTGCATTAGCAGCCGTTGCATCTGCAATCATTCTTGTTCAGGGTGGACAGGGAAGAGCTGGTGTTGATACTGCCATCGCAGTAGCAATCCCATTAGCAGTAGCAGGATTATTCTTAACAATGATCGTTCGTACACTTTCCGTTATCTGTGTTCATCAGATGGATGCAGCTGCTGCAAAAGGTAGCTTCAAAGGTGTAGAAGCATGGCATATCATTGCAGTTTGTTTACAGGGTATCCGTATCGCGATCCCAGCAGCAGCATTACTTGCAATTCCATCATCTGCCGTAGCTGCAGCATTAAATAGTATGCCAGCATGGTTAACAGATGGTATGTCCATCGGTGGTGGTATGGTCGTAGCCGTAGGTTACGCAATGGTTATCAACATGATGGCTACAAAAGAAGTATGGCCTTTCTTCGCAATTGGTTTCTGTCTGGCTGCTGTTTCAGACTTAACACTGATCGCATTAGGTGTTATCGCTGTATCTATGGCACTGATCTACCTGAAACTGTCTGAGAATGCAGGATCTGGTAACGGTGGAAGCAATACTGGTGACCCATTAGGCGATATTTTAAATGATTATTGATTAAGAAGGAGGTAAGAAAAATGGCAGAGAAAAAAGTTCAATTAAGTAAAAAAGATAGATTGTCTGTAGCATTACGTTCTACTTTCCTTCAGGGTTCTTGGAACTATGAACGTATGCAGAATGGTGGTTGGTGTTTCGCAATGATCCCAGCTATCAAGAAATTATATACAACAAAAGAAGATCAGATCGCAGCATTAAAACGTCATCTGGAATTCTTCAATACACATCCATATGTTGCATCTCCAGTTATCGGTGTTACACTGGCTCTGGAAGAAGATAAAGCAAATGGTGCACCTGTAGAAGACAGTGCGATCCAAGGTGTTAAAGTCGGAATGATGGGACCTTTAGCTGGTGTTGGTGATCCAGTATTCTGGTTCACAGCAAGACCTATCCTTGGAGCTTTAGGAGCTTCCCTTGCAATGGGTGGAAGTATCCTTGGACCAATCTTATTCTTCGTATTATGGAATGTAATTCGTTGGGCATTCATGTGGTATACACAGGAATTTGGTTACAATGTAGGAACAAAGATCACAGAAGACTTATCAGGTGGATTACTTCAGAAAGTAACAAAAGGAGCATCTATCCTTGGTATGTTCGTCCTTGGTGCCTTGATCGAACGTTGGGTAAGTATCAACTTTACACCTGTAGTATCTAAGGTTACATTAAGTAAAGGAGCTTACATCGATTGGGCTAAACTTCCAGCAGGAGCAGAAGGAATCAAAACAGCATTAACACAGCAGGCATCCGGTATGGCACTTGATCCAACAAAAGTTACAACTCTTCAGGATAACTTAAACTCATTGATTCCTGGATTTGTACCATTACTGCTAACACTGTTATGCATGTGGTTATTAAAGAAAAACGTTTCTCCAATCATCATCATCATCGCATTATTTATTATTGGTATTGGTGGACACGTTATCGGATTATTATAAGAGATGATCTAGCACATATACAAAAGGCCCGGAAGTCCGGGCTTTTTGCTTATATAAGAAGAATATAAAAAATATATCGGTAAGAATGAACGAAAAGTCATCTTGTATAAGCAAAGAAAATTGTATAGAATAAATAAAGAAGAACCTACAGAATCGGAGGAAAGCTTATGGCACAATCAATTAATACAAGAGTTGATGTTGTTGTGGAAGCAACATCGTATCAGGGACTTACAAACTATGGAAAGATCATGGTTGGAGACAAAGGATTTGAATTCTTTAATACAAGAAATGTCAATGATTATATTCAGATTCCATGGGAAGAAGTTGATTATGTGATCGCATCTGTGATGTTTAAAGGAAAGAAAATCCCACGTTATGCGATCCAGACAAAGAAAAATGGAACATTTTCATTTTCATCAAAAGAACCTAAGAAAGTGTTGCGTGCGATCAACCAGTATATACCATCCGAACGTCTGGTGCGTTCTTTAAGCTTTTTTGATGTATTGAAACGTAATTTTATGCCATCAAAGAAGAATGCGAAGATTAAAAAATAAATGTAATTTTTGGAGTTACAAGGTAAAGAAGGAGAAGATGGCTATGGGACATATTTTAAGAATGAATCCAGTTTTTAAAGAAATGATCTGGGGTGGAACAAAATTAAAAGATATTTATGGATATGAGATTCCGAGTGATCACACAGGAGAGTGTTGGGCAATTTCTGCACATAAGAATGGAGATTGTACGATCGCAGATGGAGAATATAAAGGAAAAACATTATCCTGGTTATTTGAAAACCACAGAGAATTATTTGGAAATATCGAAGGAGACCAGTTCCCATTACTTGTAAAGATCATTGACGCGAAAAATGACCTGTCTGTACAGGTGCATCCAGACGATGTGTATGCGAAGGAACATGAGAATTCTTTAGGAAAGACAGAATGTTGGTTTGTTCTTCAAGCGGATGAAGAAACAAAGATGGTCATGGGACACCATGCAAAGACAAAAGATGAATTCGTCAAAGCGATCGAGAATGATGATTATGACAATCTGTTAAATTCATTCAAGATCAAAGCAGGAGATTTCTTCTATATTCCATCTGGAACATTACATGCGATCTGCAGCGGATCGCTGATCTATGAAGCACAACAGTCTTCTGATATTACATATCGTGTTTATGATTATCATAGAAAAGATGCGGATGGAAATGAAAGGCAGCTTCATGTACAGCAATCTATTGATGTGACAAATGTACCAGCAGATATTGATCAGAACAAAGAATTTCCGCAGACAATTCTTGAGAATGGTACAAAGACAAGATATGTTGACAGTGAATTCTTTAAAGTGGATCGTTATCAGTTGAATGGAAAAAATGTGATCAAGAATGACGAACCATTTATGATGGTAAGCATCATAGAGGGAACAGGAATTTTTGAAGGAAATGAAGTAAAGAAAGGTGATCATTTTGTAATCTGTTCCGATCAGAAAGAAGTTACTTTTGATGGAGATATGGAAGTCATGATTTCCACATTATGATCATGACCATAATAGATAAAGAAGGATTATAAGAATATATAGAATAAGGAAGTTTTATATGAAGGAAACAGGAAAGGTATTTGGCGTCTTGCAAAGAGTCGGACGTGCATTTATGCTTCCGATCGCTGTTTTGCCAGTTGCAGGTCTTTTGCTTGGAATTGGACGATCTTTGACAAATGAAACAATGCTTCGGGCCTATCATCTGATGAAGATCATGGGTCCGGGGACTATTTTGTATGGAGTAATTAAAGTTGGAAGCGATTGTGGAAGTATTATATTTGACAATCTTCCGTTGATATTTGCAATGGGAGTTTCAATTGGGATGGCAAAGGCAGAGAAAGCGGTAGCAGCATTATCAGGGGCATTGTCTTTTTTCGTTATGCACGAAGCTATTTCATCGATGTTATCATTGTATGGTGATACATATACAATGCATGCGGGAGCAACGGATCAGATTCTTGGAATAACATCACTGCAGTTAGGTGTATTTGGAGGAATTCTTGTCGGACTTGGTGTCGGGTATCTTCATAACCGTTTTTATAAAATAAAACTTCCAGAAGTTTTATCGTTTTTTGGCGGGACAAGGGCAGTGCCGGTTATTTGTACCATTGTATATGTTGGAGTTGGAATATTAATGTTCTTTATCTGGCCTCCGATCCAGAATCTGATGTATTCCATTGGAGGAATTGTGAGAGCTTCAGGCTATTTAGGGACGTTTATTTATGGAGTGATGGAACGTGCATTGATCCCATTTGGACTTCATCATGTATTTTATCTCCCGTTCTGGCAGACATCGCTAGGTGGAACGATGGAAGTTGCTGGGAAAATGATCGATGGGGCACAAAATATCTTTTTTGCTCAATTAGCAGATCCAGCAACAACACATTTTAATGTGGAAGCAACAAGATTTATGGCAGGGAAGTTCCCATTGATGATCTTTGGATTGCCAGGAGCGGCATTTGCAATTTACCGTTGTGCCAGACCTGAACATAGAAAAGTTGTCGGTGGACTTATGATTTCAGCAGCATTAACATCAATGCTCACAGGAATTACGGAACCGTTGGAATTTACATTTTTATTTATTGCACCTGGATTATATGGAATACATTGTGTTTTTGCAGGACTTGCATATATGATGATGCATGTATTGAAGATTACAGTTGGATTAACATTTTCTGGAGGACTTATCGATCTGTTCTTTTTTGGAATCATGCAAGGACAAGAAAAAACAAACTGGATGATGGTCATTCCACTGGGAATTGTTTATTTCATAGTGTATTATTCCTTATTCCATTTTCTGATCTTGAAATTTGATATCAAAACACCAGGAAGGGAAGAAGAACCCGCACAAGAATATGAAGAAGAGCCAGAATATGAATACAGAGAAGATTTTTCAGAAGAATTATTAGCAAAGATCGCAGCGGGACTTGGAGGCAAAAAGAATATCGGTGATATTGACTGTTGTGTTACAAGACTTCGATGTGGACTGAAAGATATAAGTCTGGTGGATGATGCCATGATCAAAGAAACAGGATCAAGGGGAATTTTGAAACGAGGAAACAGCATTCAGATCATTTATGGTCCATATGTAACGGTGCTAAAATCAGAACTGGAAGATTATTTAAGGACAAGACGAGCAAAGAAAGAAATCAAACAATTACTAAAAGAAAATACACATTCCAAAGATAAAATGCAACAGGAAAGTATCGCCTGTCCGATCAAAGGATGTGTGATCGAACTAGAAGAAGTTGGAGATGAGGCATTTTCTGGTGGAATGTTAGGGGAAGGCTTTGCAGTTAAACCAGAAGAAGGAAAACTATATGCACCAGTAGATGGGATCATCGCAGCAGTGTTTAGGACAAAACATGCCCTTGCTATGGAATCCAAAGATGGAGCAGAAGTTTTGATACATCTTGGGCTTGATACAGTAAAGCGAGGTGGAAAAGGCTTCTATATGAAAGTAGAAGCTGGTCAGAAAGTAAAAAAAGGAGAGCTCATCTGTGAGTTCGACTTAGAAGATATGAGAGTAGATGGATATGTTATGACGACTCCGGTAGTTATCAGTAATAATGCGGAATACGCAAGTATTTCATTGAAACATATTGGAGAGTGTAACGTAGGGGAAGAAATACTGACCCTTTATAAATAGGTAACTATAAAATTAAATATAGATACAATTCTTAAACTTAAAAAGAAAGAATGTATTTATGATCGATATCAGATCATAAGATGCATTCTTTCTTTTTACTTGCAGACAAAAAACTACCGTAGTAAAATAAATTCAATATGCTAACGAAAGAGAAGGTTTGAAAAGTATGAAAAAAGAACAGATCAAAGGATCATTATCATTATTTTTAGCTGCGATCATATGGGGCGCTGCATTTGTTGCACAAAGTGTTGGAATGGATTATGTTGGACCATTTACATTTAATTGTGTTCGTACATTGATTGGAGGCATTGTATTGATTCCGTGTATTGCGTTTCTAAACAGAGGAAAAGTAAGGAAGAAAACAAACTTCACGGAGAAAAAGAGATTGCTATTAGGCGGAATCTGTTGCGGAGTCGCATTAGCTACAGGAAGCACCTTGCAACAATTTGGAATCATGTATACAACTGTAGGAAAAGCAGGATTTATTACAGCATTTTATATTATCATTGTTCCAATTTTGGGATTATTTTTAGGAAAAAAGTGCGGATTATCCGTCTGGATCAGCGTTGTGATCGCACTTGCAGGACTTTATTTTTTATGCATTACGGACGGATTTTCGATTGGAAAAGGGGATATCTATGTATTTTTAGGTGCAATTGCATTTTCGATTCATATTTTAGTGATCGATTATTTTACACAATTTAATGATGGAGTGAAAATGTCATGTATTCAGTTTTTTATCTGCGGGATTCTTTGTTTTGTTCCAATGATGCTTTTTGAACATCCGGAGATTAGCATGATCTTACTTGCATGGAAACCAATCTTATATGCAGGAGTGATGTCATGTGGAGTTGCTTATACATTACAGATCGTGGGGCAGAAGAATATGAATCCTACGGTAGCATCGTTGATCCTTAGTCTGGAATCCGTGACCTCTGTGATCGCTGGATTTTTGGTACTGCATCAAAACTTAAGCCAGAGAGAGTTGATCGGATGTGTATTGATGTTTATAGCGATTATTCTGGCGCAGCTTCCTGAGAAATTTTAATTGTTGGTGTAATAGCTGTAGTCTTTCTGTATCTTAGGAAAACGAAATAAAAGAATAGAAGATCCAGACCAGAAATTTTGCTCGCCATTTTGACCGGTCGCTGATTCGCAAATTTTCCTTGCATAACTCACTCGCTACGCGAGTTCAAACAATGCACCAAA
>OLQF01001459.1_pt1 | contig 8923 bp, 8 predicted proteins | sample 1643171 | NCBI WGS metagenome assembly OLQF01 (sample SAMEA3136702, study PRJEB25190) | human gut metagenome | reverse complement strand
GAACAGCAAGGGTGTTCACCGTGAGGTGGAATCTGAAGGAAGCTGTAGGCAAACCTTTGGTCCGACGGACAGAAATCACATATAAGGCTGGGTTCCGAGAGATAAGCCTGCAAAAGAGGGCAAAGTCTAATAACTATCACATTTGTAGGAACAAAGTAGATGTGGCGGATATATGAAGGGAAAGAGCACGCACCTTAAGCGGGGAGGTCTCACAGGCGGCAATAGAAGCTGTAGTAACAACGAACTGTGAGAAGTCAGCCGAACCCATAGTAGCAAAGAAGTTCCTGTAATGGGAATGGAGTGAAGGGGTGAACATTCAATCAGTTGAAGTAGGTTCCGACTTGTAGCTAATGCAACACCTGTCGATAACGTCAAAGGTGGCAGAAGCAAACGGGACAGAAAGGAAACAACGCATGGAAACAAGTAGTCTCATGGAGCAGATATTAAGTAAAGACAATCTAAACACAGCGTATCTGCAAGTCGTAAGAAATAAAGGTGCCGCGGGAGTGGACGGAATGGAGTACACGGAGCTGGCAGAATACCTTTTGGAGAACGGCGAAATAATAAAGGAACAGATGCGGACAAGGAAATATAAGGCGCAACCAGTAAGGCGAGTGGAGATACCTAAGCCAGACGGAGGAATCAGAAAACTAGGAGTTCCGACAGTAGTGGATAGATTTGTGCAACAGGCAGTTGCACAGGTACTAAGCCCAATCTTTGAGGAAGAATTTCATGAACACAGTTACGGATTTCGCCCGAATCGAAGTGCCCAGCAGGCAGTGGTGAAAGCATTAGAAATGATGAATGACGGACACAACTGGATAGTGGACATAGACCTTGAAAAGTTCTTTGATACAGTGAATCATGATAAGTTGATGACAATAGTAGGAAGAACAATTAAAGATGGAGATGTAATCTCTATCTTGCGAAAGTTCTTAGTCAGCGGAATCATGATAGAAGAGGAATATGAGGAATCCATAATAGGAACACCTCAAGGAGGACTATGCAAAGCTTAGCATAGTCCTCCCTATGCAAAGCAGAAGACTATGCAAAGAATGTACTGTTTTTCCTTATAAATAAAAGATTCTCTCAGATTTTACTTTGCATAGTATTCTACTTATAGCAATTACAACTCGGACAGCCACGCCATCAGGTCACTGTTTTCGCTCCAGTCCGGCAGATTGGAATCTACCAGTTCCGGATAAGCGTTCTCCAGGGCTTTTCGCTTTAGTTCCGTATCGGCCCTTGCGTAGATTTCTGTGGTCTTGATATCGCTGTGGCCCAGAAAGTCACGGATATAGATCAGGTTTACACCTGCCTGCAGCAGATGGACCGCCTTGGAATGGCGCAGCATATGGCACTTTACCTTTTCCGGTACTTTGTCAGATATTTCGTGTGCCATGACGGCGTATTTGTTGATGACATAGGCAACCCCTTCCTTCGTCAGCCTGTTGTGCTGTTTATTCGTAAAAAGCGGGTAACTGGCCTTATGTGCCAGATCCAGCCTGTTTTCGGAGATATATGTTTCCACGAGCGCAGCCGTATTCTTCATGATGGGGACCCGCCGTGTTTTGTTGCCCTTTCCGGTAAGGATCAGCACAGGGCTGTTTCCTGGAATGAAATCCCTGACAGAAAGGTCGATGAGCTCCTGGACCCTAGCGCCGCTGTCATACATCAGGCTCATCAGAGCAAGGTCCCGCCGTCCATGAGCTGTATATTTATCCGGCTGCTCCAGCAGAAGCCTGATCCCTTCCGGGGACAGGTGCTCCACTACTGCCTGCCGTTTCTTCTTTACTGGGATGGCCAGCACTTTCTGGTAGTGGTACAGGGATTCCGGTGATTCGGACTGGGCATACCGAAAAAAAGAATGGATCGCTGTCAGCCGCAGGTTCCTTGTAGAGACTGAACTTTTCCGTTCTGTTTCCAGCCAGTTTAAGAACCGCTCGACCAGATCGGAAGAAAGCCTCTTCATGGTGATCTTTTCCACCGGGAGTGATTCCTCTTTTTCGCAGAAAAGAAGGAGGAGCTTAAAGGTATCCCTGTAGGATTTTATCGTGTTCCTGCTGACATTCTTCTGGACAGGGAGATAGTCAGACAGGAAAGCTGTAAGGTGCATGGAGAAATCAGTCGGCTTCACAGGCGGTTCCCTCCATTTCCGGGATAATGTCCTTATAGCACTTTTCCAGCTTCACCCGGATATCAGGAAAAACGTCTGCCGTCCATCTGAGGTAATACGCTGTTTCATGAAAGGTCTGGTGTCCTAGGTAAGTGCGCATCATAGGGATCAATACCATGAGGTCCCGGTCCTGCTGTGCCCACTGTTTCAGACGGTAAATGCAGTAGGCGTGCCGGAAATCGTGGACTCTGGGGCCGTCCCCGGTATGGGAGATGCCGGCCTTCCAGAGAAAGCGCCTGAAGTTTTTATAGATATTCCCCAGTGTCATCGGCTTTCCGCCGTAACCTGGGAAAAAATATCCTGAAGGCTCTGGAAAAGGATGGACCTGTCCGGCATACCTGCGTAGTCTCAAGGTCATGGATTCCGGCATCGGGACCAGGCGGCTGTTATGGTTCTTTGAATCACGGACCGTCAGTATCCCCTGATGCAGGTCAACGTCCCGTACCGTGAGCAGCCGGGCTTCCGAACATCGTAGCCCGCAGGAAAGGAGCAACCTGAAGAACTCCGGCATCACCAGATGCCTGTAAGGGACTTCCGGGCACAGGCGGCACTTATCTGTTTCTGCAAAGAAACGCCTGAGTTCATCCGGGGTATAAATATGCGGCACATACTGCTGGCCGGCAGGATAATAATTCCTTGGAAGTATCCATGCGCTGGTCCCAATGCTGTCCAGGTACTTTGAAAACTGGCGTACCACCGAGGCCCGTGAACAATGGTTTGCGGTCGATTCGTGCATTGTTCTGGAGCACCAGCCGGTCACAGCCTCCCTGGAAAGGGTAGCCGCATCCGGATATTTTGCCGCAAGGTAGCTGTCAAAACGCTTTAGTATGCCAGGCTCTGTGTTGTATTTGTATCCGACAGACCGTTTGAGGGAGATGAAGTCTTCCATTTCTTTCCGGAAAGGGCCTGTAAAAGTGGGTTCAGCCAAGACGGATCACCTCCTCAAAGTCCAGGGGGCATTCCGCCAGCCGTTCCATATCCACCTTGAGATAGATGGCGGTGGAATTCGTGTCCAGGTGTCCGATGATATCGGAGATGACCGGGAGAGGGGTGTCCTTCTCCAAAAGGACGCTTGCCATGGTATGGCGGAGGCTGTGCATCCCCCGGTGCTTGCCGCGCATTGGGATATGGGCTTTTACCATATATGCCCTTATCAGCTGGTCCAGATGGTCCCCTTCCGCAAAGGGAAGGAATGGGGCCATATGGCGGACAAAGATACGGCTGCTGTCAACCTTCGGCCTCCCGTATTTCAGGTAATCGATTACTGCCCAGCCCACATCCGGGACAAGCGGCAGTTCTATGGGTGTTAGACGGCATTTTAAATGGAGCAGCGACTGCGCAGTCGCTGCAAATTAAAATCTCCATATAGAAGTGATAACCCTTACAACGTGCGTTAAAAAACTGCACGCTTTTTTCTTGCTTATGGCAGGAAATTCCGTATGATAGTATCTGTAACAGTGCGCAGCAAGGCGCACAAAAAAAGAAGAGAACCCCACCCGCCAAAGTTTGGTCCTCTTCCCATTCATCAGCCGGATCCCTGGAAGGATCCGCCATACCAATGATACGTCCATTTACTGTTTTTTGCAAGCTAAACCAAATATCTTTTTCAGACAGGCAGTGGTTTGAACAGGAGGCAGAAAGCCTGAACCATACAGATGGCATCTGCCCCGTCTGCCATGCAAAGGCCTGTCTGTCTCCGTTTGCTTCCTATACGCGTTATCTGGTGGAATGGAAGGACGGGCTTCCTGCCACGCACGAAGTAACCGTACAGCGTTACCTGTGCAGCTCCTGCGGCCATACCCATGCCCTGCTTTCCAGCGCCCTGGTGCCGTATTCCTCTTATTCCTTAAGGTTCATCCTCCTGGTGCTGCGGGATTACTTTCTGCGCAAGGCATGTGTGCAGAAGATCTGTGAACGTGCGGGGATTTCCGTTTCCACCCTCTACCGCTGGAAGGCCCTGTTCCTTACACATAAGGCTCTGTGGCTGGGGATCCTGGAAGATATGGGAACATCTGCGGAAACATTCCTGGATGGCATGGACGGCACCTTTCTGCAGGGGTTCTGCCGCAGGTTCCTCTTTTCCTTCCTACAGCGTCTGAGGGGCACATCCCCGGATCCGCCGCAGAAACCACCAGGTCAGGCGCCCGGCCCCACATAAGACGGGAATGGGAATACCCAGTGGTTTCTGTTAGTCTGTCTGTAACAATAAAAGAAGGAGGATGCATGTTTATGGAAACAGCACAGACACAGAAAGAACAGATGGAAGTGGCGCAGATGCGGTTCGGAGTCATTGCGCCGTTAGTACAGGGGACGTATACGGATGTCTCCATGGCCGCATACTGCCGCCGGGTGGCACTCACACCCCAGCGCCTGCCGGACGGAAGGGTGTTCCAGTACAAGCCCAAGACTGTGGCGAAATGGTACCAGCTCTATGAAAGAGGAGGGATGGAGGCTCTGATCCCCAGGACCCGCTGCGACAAGGGAGGCACCCGGGTGATCCCGGATGAGGCCGAAAGGGAGATCCACCGGCTCCGGAAGGAATACCCCAGGCTTAACGCCACACAGATCCGGGAGAAGCTGGTGCAGGATGGAACGCTGGCGGCAACGGTGTCCGTCTCCACCATCCAGCGTTATATCAAGCGCAACGGCCTGAGGGGGCTGGAAGAAGCAGCCGTGAAGGACAGGAAGGCATATGAGGAAGCATACTTCGGAGGGATGTGGCAGGCCGATACCTGTTATCTTCCTTATATCAAAGAAGGCGGGAAGTCCCGCCGTGTCTACCTGATCATGATCCTGGACGACCATTCCCGGATGATTGTGGGAGGCAGGCTTTACTATCAAGAAAACGCCGCAAACTTCCAGAAGACCCTCAGGGACGCCATTGCGGCCTACGGGATCCCGAATAAACTCTATGTGGACAATGGATCCCCCTATAGCAATGAGCAGCTTTCTTTCATCTGCGGCTCCATAGGGACGGTGCTCCTGCATACGCCTGTAAGGGATGGGGCCAGCAAAGGAAAGGTGGAGAGGAATTTCCGGACACTCAAGGAACGGTGGCTTTACGGGTTGGACGTGTCACAGATTCAGAGTCTGGAAGAGTTCAACCGTATGCTCTCGGAATACATCCGCAGGCATAACACAACGAAGCATGGCGGCACGGGCCAGAGCCCGCTGGAGAGATATATGGCATCAAACGGCCGGACCCGCAGGCCGCCCAGCCGGGAGTGGCTGGAGGAAGCATTCCATAACCGGGTGATACGGAATGTAAACCGGGACGCCACCGTCCATCTCCTGAATGAATGCTACGATGCTCCCATGCAGTTCATCGGCCAGAAGGTGGAGGTCCGTTTTCTCCCTGGTGACACCGGGAGTGCCTACATCCTCTATGGCGGGCAGCACTACCCCCTGCGGCAGACGGACCGGGTGGCAAACGGCAGGACAAAGCGGCAGACGGCGCTGGCTATTGATTACGCAAAGGAGGGACAGCAGGATGTTCACTGATTACTACGGATTATCTTTCAACCCGTTTGATAAACAGAACATAAAGGAGCGGGATGCGTTCCATTCCAAAGACCATAAGGAAATGCTCTCCCGGCTGGAATACTTAAAGACAGTGAGAGGGATCGGCGTGTTCACGGCCAGACCCGGGATGGGTAAGACCTATGCCCTGCGCTGTTTCATGAACGGGCTCAACCCCAACCAGTACCAGACGGCATATATCAGTCTCTCCACTATCAGTGTGACGGAGTTCTACCGGGAGTTCTGTACACTCCTGGGGCTGGAGGGATCCGGGAACAAGACAGGGATGTTCCGAGCCATTCAGGAGCGGGTGTATTACCTTTACCGGGAGAAGAAACAGCCCTTGGTGCTGGCCATCGATGAAGCGCAGTATCTGAACTACAACATCCTGCGTGATCTGAAGATGGTGCTGAACCACAGCTATGACTCCTTAAACTGCTTCAGCCTGGTGCTGGTGGGGGAGCCATACTTAAACCACATCCTGGACAAGCAGGTGCATGAGGCACTGCGCCAGCGTATCACAGTGCATTATAACTATGAAGGGCTTTCCGACCAGGAGGTGCCAGACTATATCAGCCATAAGCTGGAGCTGGCGGGAGGGAGCCGGAGCATCCTGGAGGGAGGTGCGCTGGGCGCAGTCCACGGTTACAGCGAGGGGAACGCAAGGAAAATCGACAACCTGATGACGGACACCCTGACGATAGGAGCCCAGCAGAACCAGCACTGCATCAGTGCGGAGATCGTTATGGCAGCGGCAAACAATCAGGCGCTGACATAAGAATGATACGAGAGCATGAATAAAACGGCGGTAGAATCGTGACTTGGAGATACGATTCTGCCGCTGTTTCTATTTAAACGGATAAAATAATATGCGGTTGGTGGCGATCAGAATTTGCCGTTCAACACTATGGGCTGTCCTGTCTTCGACTGGGTAAAGCAGAGTTTTTTCTCCGTCCAGTTGAAGTTTTCAAAGCACAGGTTTTTGATGTCTGTGCAGCGCAGCCCCAGACGGCACGCAATCAGAATGATGGCATAGTCACGTCTGCCTTTCGGGCTTCCCCGGTCGATGGCCCCGATTAGCTGTTTCAGTTCTTCATGGGTCCAGACCGAGGGGATGGCAGTCTGCTTCCTGGCTTTTACCATGGGCATCTTTGCCGTAAGATCATCCGGCACGGTGCCTTCCTGGTACAGGAAACGGAAAAAGGCACGCAGGGAACAGATATGCTGCTCCACCGTTTTGTAGGAAAAACCTGCCAGTGTCCGGATATACGCATTAACCGTATCCAGAGTGACTTCTGTGAAATCATCCATCCCCTGTGCGGCCAGATAATCCATCAGATAAGAGGACTGCTTCACATAATGCTCCGTAGTCACCTGGGAATAGCCTTTTTTCTCACAGGAACTCCGGAACCGGCTGCGGATATCCACAAAAAACGGGGTTGTCAGTATTTCCTTATGCTTGAGATAACGCCGCAGCACCGCATGGTGGAGCTGGAAATCCCCAACCATACGGATCACACGGATCTCCTGTGTTTCTGCCTGTGGCAGGGTCCTTGAAAAATCCTCCTGTGTGATCCCGAAGAACTCTTTCAGGAAATCCATGCCAAGCTGTTCCGTGTAATAGCATTCACCCCTGTCTTCCGCATAGGCCATCAGCTGGTTCCAACGCCGGCGGTAAAATGTCATGCTCCCTTTGGTATAGCCAAGCCGGAGCAGTTCTTGTTCCAGTCCTGAGATTAGGTCTGGTAAGTATGTTTTGTCCATAAAGGCACCTCCGATATGATATTTTCGAGAATAGCTCTCATAAATATCTTCGGAGACTATGCAAAGCAGCGCAAGAAAAAATGGCTTGAAACAGGGATTCCATGGATTTACTTTGCATAGTTACTTGCTTTGCATAGGGGGGAAATCTTTCGCCGTTGCTGGCTAATATCATGCTCAATGAACTGGATAAGGAGATGGAAGCAAGGGGGCTTGATTTTGTTCGATATGCAGACGACTGTATCATCATGGTTGGAAGCAGACAGGCGGCAGAACGAGTAATGAGGAGTATTACCAGATATATAGAGGAGAAACTCGGATTAAAAGTGAATGCGACCAAGAGCAAAATCGATAAGCCTAAAGGTATAAAGTATCTCGGCTTTGGATTCTACTATGACTCATTTGCCAAGGAATACAGAGCAAAACTACACGCCAAATCTGTAGAGAAGTTCAAGGCAAGAATGAAAGAATTGACTTGCCGAAGCTGGGGAGTAGACAATGCCTATAAGGTCAAGAAACTCAATGAACTAATCCGAGGGTGGATTAATTATTTTAAAATCGGAAGTATGAAAGGCTTATGTGAGAAGCTTGACTCTAACATCAGATATCGTCTGCGAATGTGTATCTGGAAGCATTGGAAAACACCACAAAACAGAGCAAAGAACCTTATAAAACTTGGTATCAGCCGTAGATACGCATGGTCAACTGCATACAGTGGCGCAAGAATTGCTTATGTGTGCCAACGAGGAGCCATGAATATCGCTGTTACAAAAGAAAGACTAACCCGATTCGGATTAGTCTCCATGTTAGATTACTACGTCGTAAGACGAAGTTTAATGTTAAGTTGATTGAACCGCCGTGTACCGAACGGTACGCACGGTGGTGTGAGAGGTCGGGGGATTTATTTATTTAAATTCCCCCTCCTACTCGATTATATATAAACAGTCCAGTCTCTGCTTCCAACTGCTGTCCTGCGATTCCCCAAGTTTCCTTGTCAACAGGAGACAGATGTGATAAACTTGGAAACGTGATGTTCAGAAGAGTCAGGAGGTAATTACCGGATGGATTACTTAAGAGAAATAAAGAAGACGTGTTCAAGGCTGGGCGTGGGATACGCGGCCTTCCTGCTGGTGGGCCTTCTGCTGCAGATGGAAGCGGGGCTGATACTCAGAGTACTTGAAAGTATGGGGTGGAGAGGAGACTGGAATATCTGGATTGTGGTTCTGGGATCGCTGCCCACGTATTTGTTCGGAACGCTGATATGCTGGTTTATTGTGAAGGATATGGGAACTCCGTGCAGACCCCGGAAGCAGCCGTTCGGTGCAGGGAGGCTGGTGGTTGCGTTTTTTTCCTGCATCAGTATTATGTACATCGGGAATATCATCGGAACTGTTCTGATGAGTTTCGTGAATGGTATTCAGGGAAAGCCTCTCATGAATCCGGTCAGCGAGCTGATTGAAAATCTGG
>OLQF01001442.1_pt1 | contig 9126 bp, 9 predicted proteins | sample 1643171 | NCBI WGS metagenome assembly OLQF01 (sample SAMEA3136702, study PRJEB25190) | human gut metagenome | reverse complement strand
TTGGGACATTTTCCTTTATGGTATATTAGGACATTATCATAAATGGTTCATAAATTATTAGAAAAAATAAAAAAACATCTTGACTTTCACAATAAGGCATGATATCATACGACAGTACGTGATGAAAAGAAAGCAGAGTTCACTCTCACCTCAGCGCATACTTAGATGCGGCTCGGGTTCATATTGCACAGCAGCGCGTGACTTAGTTCGCGAGTGTAATAGGAGAAGTGTGGATTCTGTCCGCACTTTTTTTATATTTGCGGCGTCAGGTATCAGGCAGGAATTTCTTCCTGCGAAGGGGAATGAGAGTCCAGAAGTTAAAAACTGGATCAGAACAGATCATCTATCAGGTATGGAGGTGCACGACAATTAGCAATTTAATGATTAACGAACAAATCAGAGACAAAGAGGTACGCTTAATCGGACCGGACGGAGAGCAGCTCGGAATTATGTCCGCAAGAGAAGCAATGGCCAAAGCTCAGGAGGCAGAGCTTGATTTAGTAAAGATTGCCCCACAGGCAAAGCCGCCGGTATGTAAGATCATTGATTATGGTAAATATCGCTACGAACTTGCCAGAAAAGAGAAAGAAGCCAAGAAAAAGCAGAAGACCATCGATGTCAAAGAAGTGCGTCTTTCACCAAATATTGATACCAATGACCTGAACACAAAGGCTGGGGCAGCGCGCAAATTCCTTACCAAGGGCGACAGAGTGAAGGTTACTCTTCGTTTCCGCGGAAGAGAGATGGCACACATGTCAAGCAGCAAGCACGTTCTGGATGATTTTGCCGATATGCTGAAGGACATTGCTGTAGTTGAGAAGGCACCTAAGGTAGAAGGCAGAAGCATGACAATGTTTTTAGCACAGAAACACTAGGATGTTGCATTCATTTGGAGAGACACCCTGAGGGTGTCAGGCTGGATGAGGGACATTAAATAGATACGATATTAAGGAGGAAATTACAATGCCAAAAATTAAAACTTGTAGAGCAGCAGCAAAGCGCTTCAAAAAAACAGGAACAGGAAAATTAGTAAGAAATAAAGCTTACAAGAGCCATATCTTAACAAAGAAATCTCAGAAGAGAAAGAGAAATCTCAGAAAAGCTACTGTTGTTGATTCTACTAATGTTAAGAGCATGAAGAAAGCATTACCGTATTTATAAGATATAGCATAGAAGAAGACGAACAGGAGGAAAATAAGAAATGGCAAGAATTAAAGGCGGATTAAACGCAAAGAAGAAACATAATCGTGTATTAAAACTGGCAAAGGGCTACAGAGGAGCTCGTTCCAAACAGTATAGAGTAGCAAAACAGTCTGTTATGCGTGCACTTACCAGCTCCTACGCTGGAAGAAAGCAGAAGAAACGTCAGTTCAGACAGCTCTGGATCGCACGTATCAACGCTGCTGCAAGAATGAACGGATTATCCTACAGCAAAATGATGCACGGCCTTAAAGTTGCAAACATCGACATCAACAGAAAGATGCTTGCTGAGATGGCTGTAAATGATGCTCAGGGATTTGCAGCACTTGCTGAGATCGCTAAGAAAGCAATTGCTTAATTGAAATAAATAGGATATTTGAACGGGAGATGGGTGACCATCTCCTTTTTTTTATCCTAAAAGCTGCAAAAAAATCATTCCTTCTATCTGAACGCCTCACTTTGCGGCAAGCTTTGTCCGAATTGATTTTTCAAACACATTCCAATATGACTATAATATAAAATATGAAATGGGTATAAAAGTATGCCCGGCAACGTACGTTTGTACGTCGCAGAAATAACAAAAACAGAAAAAATTGGTCATTGTAACGGAAATTTCTTTTGCAATTCTAAAAAAACTATAAAATTTTCTATTGCAATCAAAAAAACAGAATGCTATAATCATAACATTAAAGTAGTAAAGAGAAGAAGTTATGGAAGCCAAAGCCGGCTGGGAAACCACCAGTGGGCTTTTATACTATCCCAGTGTTGCAGAACCTGTTCTCAAAATCATTCCTGCAATCTGCATGCTATGTTTTTCGGACATGCCCTGGACACGATGAAAGGCGAGATGACAGAAGCTCTTACATAAATTAAGGAGGAGATTTATTATGAGAAATCTGAAAAAAGTACTCAGCATTACTGCAGCCGCAGCAATGGCAGTATCCACAGTAACACCTGTATCTGTATTTGCAGAGAGCGAGGAAACCTTCAAGATTGGTGTCATCGGACCTATGACAGGAGATTATGCACAGTATGGTAATGGTGTATATAATGCAGCTAAGATCGCAGCAGATGAGATCAATGCAAACGGCGGATTCAATGGATATCAGGTAGAAATCCTTGACGCTGGCGACGATCAGGGAGATCCGGAGAAAGCAGTTAACGCTTATAATGACCTTCTTGACAAAGGAATGCAGATGCTTTGCGGTACCGTTACCTCCGGTGCTTGTATCGCAGTAGGTGCAGAGGCAGCTGATAGTACATTCCTCTTCACACCGTCTGCAACAGCAGTAGACAGCATTACCGCTGGTGACAATGAGTTCCGTATGTGCTTTACAGACCCAATGCAGGGAACGAAATCTGCTGAGTATATTTCTGAGAAAGGTCTTGCTACGAAGGTAGCTACTCTCTACGATTCCATGGCTGATTACAACTCAGGTGTACATGATGCATTCGTTGCAGCCTGCGCTGATTACGGCCTTGAGGTTGTAGCTGATGAAGCATACACAACAGATAACAACACAGACTTTTCCGTACAGCTTGGAAAGATCAAAGACAGTGGCGCTGAGCTCCTGTTCCTTCCGAACTACTATTCTGACAACGCTCTGATTCTTCAGCAGGCTCATGACCTTGGTCTTGACATGAAGATTTTTGGTGTTGATGGTATGGATGGAATCCTGAATGTTGAGAACTTTGATAAATCTCTTGCAGAAGGCGTTATGCTTCTGACACCATTCTCTGCTACAGGCGATGATGAGGCAACTGTAAAATTTGTTAAAGCATATGGCGATGCAAACAATGGTGAGACACCAAATCAGTTTGCTGCAGATACATATGATGTACTTTACGCTATGCAGGCAGCAGCAAATGATGCTGGCATCACACCAGATATGTCAAATGAAGACATCAGTGCAGCAATGTCTGCTTCCATGCTGAATATTACTCTTGATGGTCTTACAGGAGAAGCTAAATGGACAGAAGACGGTGAGTGCGATAAAGCACCTAAGGCTTATGTGATCAAAGATGGCGTTTACGCTTCTATGGAGTAATTATAAGAATAGAGCCATTGTGCCGGTCATACGGCAGAGGCTTTAACCATTTCCCTGATTGCGCAGGGGATGGCCGTTAGCAAGGGGGAGACGGTTACCTGTGGGTCCGTCTCCTTCTTTGCAATTACAGAAATGATTGTTGTTTCAGTCTGAGACAACAAACGGACAGGTGGCCTGTCGGCGACATCATGATATAGGAAAGTCAGCTGCCGTCCGGGACATTCATAGTAAATAACTGGAGCGTGTCTGAAAATTTACTTCCGCTTTTTCGTGTCAGAAAGTGACAGGAAGCTTTACAGTGGGAAAAGCCGGGAATGAATTTTCAAACACGCTCGTGAAAAAGAAAAATCAGTTACTATCTACAGTAATAAATCCAGTTAAGAGGTGCATTATGAGTTTTATATCCTATTTAAAAGATGGTATCAGCCTGGGCAGTATTTATGCGATCATCGCTCTCGGCTATACAATGGTATATGGTATTGCAAAAATGCTGAACTTTGCACATGGTGATGTTATCATGGTTGGAGCATTTGTAATTCTTACCGCAGTTACCAAAGCCAGTATGTCACCAATCCTGGCAATCATTCTTTCTGTTGTGATCTGTACTGTTGCCGGTGTTGTCATTGAGGCAGTTGCATACAGACCTCTTCGTAAGGCTTCATCGAATCTGGCAGTTCTGATCACTGCAATCGGTGTCAGCTATCTGCTTCAGAACCTGGCGCTTTTAATTTTTGGCGCAGATGCAAAGAGCTTTGTTCCGGTTATCAATGTTCCGTCTCTGGAGCTGTTTGGCGGACAGCTTACGATTAAAGGTGTTACGATCGTAACAATCCTTGCCTGTATTGTGATTATGGTTGGTCTTCAGCTTTTTGTAAAGAAAACAAAACCGGGGCGTGCCATGCAGGCTGTTTCCGAGGACCGTGACGCCGCACAGCTGATGGGTGTCAACGTAAATGCAACCATTTCCCTTACCTTTGCAATCGGTTCCGGACTTGCTGCAATTGCAGGACTTCTTCTTTGCTCCGCATATCCTACACTGACTCCTTATACAGGCGCAATGCCTGGTATCAAGGCTTTCGTAGCGGCAGTATTCGGTGGAATAGGTTCTATCCCAGGAGCAATGGTTGGAGGAATTCTCCTTGGTGTTATTGAGATTTTCAGTAAGGCCTATATTTCCTCTCAGGTTGCAGATGCAATTGTATTTGCAGTTTTGATCATCGTGCTGCTTGTAAAACCATCTGGTCTGTTCGGCAAGAACATCCAGGAGAAAGTATGAGGTGGCCGATATGAAAAAAAATATGAACAAAACAACAAAAAACAATTTTATTACATATGGCATGGTAATCGCAATCTTCGTTGTGGTACAGATCCTTTCCTCTACAGGAAACCTGTCCAGACTGCTTACCGGCCTTCTGGTACCCATCTGTGTGTACATTATCGCATCTCTTTCCCTGAATCTGGTAGTCGGTTATTCCGGAGAGCTGAGTCTTGGACACGCAGGATTTATGTGCGTTGGAGCCTATTCCAGTGCTCTGTTTTCCCATGTTACCAGTGATGTGCTTCCGTCTGTTCCAAGATTGATTCTTGCATTGCTGGTAGGTGCTGCCGTGGCTGCTGTCTTCGGTGTGCTGATCGGTATCCCGGTACTGAGACTTCGGGGAGACTATCTGGCAATCGTAACCCTGGCATTTGGTGAGATTATTAAGAACCTGATCAATATTCTGTATGTTGGTGTGGATGATAAAGGGCTTCACGTTGCAACAAGCGCAGCCAACCTGAAACTGGATCCAGGCGGAAAACAGATCATCAAGGGTGCTCTCGGTGTTTCCGGTACTGCAACCTTATATAAAGATATTAAGGATTATTTCTTCCTGATCGGTGTGATTCTGGTTCTGGTCGTTCTGTTTATTATCCAGAATCTGGTAAACTCCAGAAGCGGACGTGCCATTACATCTACCCGTGATAACCGTATTGCAGCTGAGTCCATCGGTATCAACGTAACAAAGAATAAGCTGCTTGCATTTACTATTTCCGCTGCAATTGCCGGTGTAGCAGGTGTACTTTATGCCCACAACCTTTCCATGCTGAAGGTTTCTATTTTTGACTACAACATGTCCATCACCATTCTGGTATATGTAATTCTTGGTGGTATGGGAAATCTTCGCGGAAGTATTCTGGCAACGATTGTGCTTTATGCACTTCCCGAGCTGCTTCGTGGATTCTCCACCTACCGTATGCTGATTTATGCAATCGTAATGATCACAATGATGCTTTTCAACTGGGCTCCTGCAGCTAGAGATTTCAGAAGCCGTATTATTGAAAAAATCAAAGGTCACGTGAAAGAAAAGGAGGCAGCTTAATTATGGCAATGTTAGAGGTAAATAATCTTTCCATACAGTTTGGCGGCCTTCATGCTGTAGATAATTTTCAACTGAAAATCGAAAAAGGCGAGCTTTATGGTCTGATCGGACCAAACGGTGCCGGAAAAACAACCGTATTTAATCTTCTTACAGGTGTTTATAAGCCAACAGAGGGAATTATCAAGCTGGATGGTCAGGATATCACCGGAAAAAGTATTATCGATATTAATAAAGCAGGAATCGCACGAACATTCCAGAATATTCGACTCTTTAAAGATATGACCGTACTGGACAATGTAAAGGCTGGTCTGCATAATCATTATAAATATTCTACTTTAACCGGAATCTTAAGACTTCCCAAGTATTTTAAAGTAGAAAAAGAGATGAACGCGCGTGCTATGGAGATCCTGAAGGTGTTTAATCTGGATCAGGAGGCTGGTCTTCTTGCGGGAAACCTTCCTTATGGTAAACAGCGTAAGCTGGAAATTGCCAGAGCGCTTGCCACAGATCCCAAGCTTCTTCTTCTGGATGAGCCGGCCGCCGGTATGAACCCAAATGAGACACAGGAGCTGATGGATACCATTCGGTTTGTAAGAGATCATTTTAATATGACGATCCTTCTGATTGAGCACGATATGAAGCTGGTTGGCGGTATCTGTGAGGAACTGACTGTATTAAACTTCGGACAGGTTCTCTGTCAGGGTGAGACAGCAAAGGTTCTGAAAGCTCCTGCTGTTGTTACTGCATATCTGGGCGAATAAGGAGGAAAAAGAAATGGCAATGTTGGAAGTAAAAGATTTACACGTATATTATGGTGTAATCCAGGCATTAAAAGGAATCTCCTTTGAGGTAAACCAGGGCGAGGTTATTGCTTTGATCGGTGCCAATGGTGCAGGAAAAACCACTACACTGCAGACACTTACAGGTCTTCTTTCAGCAAAAGAAGGTTCCGTTGTTTTTGAAGGAAAAGATATTACCAGGGTTCCGGCCCATAAGATTGTTGAAATGGGAATTGCACACGTTCCGGAGGGACGTCGTGTTTTTTCAGATTTAAGTGTATATGAGAACCTGATCATGGGTGCTTATACGAGAAAAGATAAAGCTGAGATCCAGGAAAGCCTTGCAGGAGTCTATAAAAGGTTTCCGCGTCTGGAAGAGCGTAAAGGACAACGTGCCGGTACACTTTCTGGTGGTGAGCAGCAGATGCTTGCCATGGGTCGTGCCCTTATGAGTAAACCCAGACTGATCGTAATGGATGAGCCATCCATGGGACTTTCCCCAATCTTTGTAAATGAGATCTTCGATATTATCCGTGTGGTAAGCGAAAGTGGTACTACGGTACTTCTTGTAGAGCAGAACGCGAAGAAGGCCCTCTCTATCGCAGATCGTGCATACGTTCTTGAGACTGGCAAGATCACAATGAGTGGAAAAGCAAGCGACCTGCTGAATGATGAAGCGGTACAGAAGGCTTATCTGGGTGAATAAAATTTGCAGATCTGACAGCTGACAGGCGACATGTCCGTTTTGTGAACAAAATGCACAGAAATCTCGGGAATCTGGTGCATCACGAAGCGGTTACTGGACAGGTCGTGAACAGTAAGGTCTTTGGGAAAATAATCTGGTCAGGTGATTTTTATTGTTGTCGGAAAGAATGGAAAAAACAACGCTTTAGGAAGCTGACCAGTGTAATAAGGAGGAGAGAAATGGACAATTTCGTAATTACAATTGCAAGACAGTACGGAAGCGGTGGACGTACCGTTGGTGAAATGCTTGCGAAGAAATTAGGGATTGGATATTACGACAAGGATATTATCCGCATGGCATCTGAGGACAGCGGAATTCACGAAACTCTTTTTGGAAGAGTAGATGAGTATTCCAGCGCAAAAAAACCGCTTTTCGGGAAGAATGGAATTTACAGCGGTGAGCTGATCTCGCCTCAGAGTAAGGACTTCACCTCTGATGAGAACCTGTTTAATTATCAGGCAAAGATCATCCGTGAACTGGCAGGGAAGGAGTCCTGCGTGATCATCGGAAGATGCTCCAACTATATTTTGAAGGATTATCCAAATGTGCTTCGTGTATTTATCCACGCTGATTGGGATTTCCGAATGGAAAAGGCTGCCGAGAAGTTGAGTATGAGCCAGAAGGAAATCGAAAAATTCCTTCAGAAGGATGACAAACGTAAGGATGAGTATTACCGCAGATTCACAGGTGAGGAATGGAAGGATGCCACTCAGTATGACCTGTGTCTGGATAGCAGCAAGCTTGGATATGAGAAATGTATCGAAGAAATTGAAAATCAGCTGAAGCTGCTGAAATAATAACAGGCTGTGCCACATAGCAGCATATCATGTGAAAACAAAAAGGAAGAGCACTGGTGATTTTGAAAGAGATTGCCAGTGCTTTTTAATGTAACAGGAAATTCCGTTTGGATTTCCTGTTACATTAAAAGCCCTACCGGGCAGGATCGCACTGCGACGGAAAGGTAGTTGTCGCTCGAGGCGACCCGCCGCAGGCGGAGAATCCTGCAAGCAGGATTCTTTTTTACATTTCATAAACATATATTATCAGGAAAGACAGATGTCAGGCGGCGGGATATGAAGGAAAAAAGACATCTGGTGATGTGGGTAGAAGTTATAGCGTTGGCGGTGCTGCTGGCAAGGCTGGAAACTGTGAGAATCCGGGAGAATGCAAAAGAAGTGCAGGAATATGCCTGTGCCGGGCGGGAACAGGAAGGTGCGCAGAAGGGGAACGGAAAAAGAGAGGAAAAAACTGTCAGTGACAAAGTGATAGGGGCTAGGAATAGAAGGTCAGAAAAGAAGCTGGAAGATACTTTGGAAAAGAATGTGACGGAAAAGAAAAAAGCAGCTCTGACTTTTGATGACGGTCCTAACAGTAAATATACGCCGCTGCTTCTGAAAGGGCTGAAGGAGAGAGGGGTTCATGCTACTTTTTTTCTCATGGGGAAGAATATTGAGGGAAAAGAGGCCTTGGTGAAGCAAATACAGGAGGAAGGTCATCTGATCGGGAATCATACATACAATCATGTACAGCTGGATAAGATTTCAAAGGAGGCAGCAAAAGAAGAAATTGAGACAACCAACCAGAAAATCTTTGAAATCACAGGTGTGTACCCGGCATGGTTAAGACCGCCCTATGGGGAGTGGCGAAAAAATCTGGATTTTTATGTGGAGATGTTTCCTGTACTCTGGGATGTGGATACTTTGGACTGGAAGAGTAAAAATGTAGATTCGATTATGAAAATTGTGCGGTCGGAAGTGTCAGACGGGGCAGTGATCCTGATGCATGATGCTTACCAAAGCTCAGTAGATGCAGCGCTTCAGATTGTGGATCTTCTGATGGCAGAAGAATATGAATTCGTGACTGTAGAGGAGCTGATATTGCCGTAAAAGATCGTTAAAGATGTTCATTGGTAATGTGTTACTGTTCACTCCGTTCACAATAACGCGCTTCGCGATGCACAGAAATCATGCATTCGCATGATTTCGCGCCGCAAT
>OLQF01001415.1_pt1 | contig 9317 bp, 5 predicted proteins | sample 1643171 | NCBI WGS metagenome assembly OLQF01 (sample SAMEA3136702, study PRJEB25190) | human gut metagenome | reverse complement strand
GGAAAACTTCTCAAACTTGGAGGTATCCATGGGAAGTCCCACGCCGTTGTTGGCAGCGGTAAACACGGATGTCCTGCCTCCCGGGAAGCTGCCGTCATAGAAATCCTTTACTCCGTCATACACGGAGTTGGAAAGAAGCTTCATGGCAGACGTGATGACTGTCTCGGATTCAGTACTCTGGTCCACGTCCACGCCAATTACCCTTGCATTCTTTTCCTGCGCGGCCGCCATCACGGAATTGCCCACAGCGCCGCCGCATCCGAAGATTACCTCTGTGCCGTTCTGATACCAGGAAGCCGCCATGGACTGTGCCTCCGGCGTGGCTGAAAATGCGCCTGTGTAATTATACATGATTTCCAGGCCCGTGACTGCATCCTCCTCAGCCGCAAACTCCGCGCCCTGGACAAAACCATATCCAAAGCGGATAACTGCCGGCACTGCCATGCCTCCCATAAATCCCAGCTTCGTATATCCGTCCTTTACAGCCGCATAGCCTGCCAGGAAGCCGGCCTGGTCCTCCTGGAACAGAATGGGCATCACATTATCATTTGTCTTATAATTGTAATCCGCATCATGGGGCTCCCCGTCCGCAGGATAAAGTGCACATCCGGGTACTTGTCCTGGGCCAGGTAGATGGGCTCCTCAAACAGGAAGCCGGGGCATACTACCAGTTTGGCGCCGCCCTCAATGGCCAGGCCGATGGTTTCCAAATAGGAATCTGTAGTGCCTTCCTGGGGCTGGTAATATTTATAGGAGATGCTGTTCTCCTCCGCATACTTCTTAAGGCCCTCCCATGCGCCCTGGTTAAAGGACTTATCGTCTATGGTCCCCAGATCGGTGACCAGGGCAAGCTCATAGCCTTCCGCGCCCCCCTTGGACGAGGCTGTCTTTGCAGCATCTCCTTCCTCTGCCTTGGACTCTTCCTTTGCTTCCGGTTTGCTCTCTGAAGCCGGAGCCTCTGTCTGTGCGGGGGCTGCCTTGGTATCTGTTCCTGATGAGCCTGAGCAGGCTGTCAGGGAACCAGCCATAACCGCCGCCAGGGCAAGTGCCAGTATCCGTTTTTTCATAAGCATGATTCCTCCTCTTCAAATATGGTTGCGTAACATCTAAGTACAACTCTAACTTATCATAAATTACAATTTATTACAACCTTTTCGTCATATTTTTGTCATATACGTCGGAAAGCCTGAAGGCTGCCTATAAATCAAACAGGGATAACTGATTGGATTTTGGAAGGTCCTTAAGCAGCCCCAGGTCCGACATTAGGGAACATAGGGTTCCGTTTACCTTGGAACGGTTGCTGAAATCCTCGATGGACAGGAAAGGTCCGTCCTTGACCGCATCCACCACAGTCTCGGCAGCCTTTTCACCCAGGCCGTCGATGCTGCTGAGGGAAGGCATCAGCTTGCCGTCTATGATTTGGAAATGCCGCGCCTTGGCCCGGTAGATGTCAATGGGGGTAAAGTCAAAGCCCCTTGCATACATTTCCTGGACAATACGCATATCCCTCAGGGTATCCTGTTCCTTCTTGGACAGGGTGTCCGCCCTTTTCTTATAATCCGCCAGATAGTATTCCAGCTTATCCCTTCCCTGGCACATGATTTCATAGGAAAACGCGCTGGCCCGGATACTGAAGAACGCGGCGTAATAAGCCAGGGGATAGAATATCTTACAGTAAGCAATACGCCATGCCATCATAACATAGGCAGCCGCATGGGCCTTGGGGAACATGTACTTGATTTTCTTACAGGACCAGATATACCATTCCGGAACGCCGTGGGCTTTCATCTCCTCCTCCCACTCCGGCTTTAATCCCTTTCCCTTTCGCACGCTCTCCATGATGGTGAAGGAAAGTCCCTGCTCCAATCCCTGGGCAATCAGGTAAACCATGATGTCGTCTCGTGTACAGATGGCTGTCTGAATGGTAGCCTTTCCCTCCTGAATCAGGGTCTGGGCATTGCCCAGCCACACATCCGTACCATGGGCCAGACCGGCGATACGCACCAGGTCGGAGAAATACTTGGGCTTGGTGTCAAGAAGCATCTGCATGGCAAAGTCCGTACCGAACTCAGGCACGCCCAGGGCCCCCAGGGGACAGCCGCCGATATCCTCCGGCATGATTCCCAGGGCAGAGGTGTCCTGGAACAGGCTCATGACCTCCCGGCTGTCCAGGGGGATATCCTTTACTGGGTCAATGCCGATCAGGTCCTGAAGCATACGTATCATGGTGGGATCATCGTGTCCCAGTATATCCAGCTTCAGCAGGTTGTGGTCAATGGAATGGTAGTCAAAATGGGTGGTGACCGTGGAGGTGGTCATATCGTTTGCAGGGTGCTGCACCGGGGTAAAGGAATAGATTTCCTCACCCAGGGGAAGCACGATAATGCCTCCGGGGTGCTGTCCCGTTGTCCTTCTCACGCCCACGCAGCCCTGCACGATGCGGTTAATCTCACAGTTGCGCTTCCTGGTTCCCCTCTCCTCGTAATATTTCTTCACATATCCAAAGGCCGTCTTGTCCGCCAGGGTGCCGATGGTTCCCGCGCGGAAGGTCTGGCCCTTTCCAAAGATAACCTCCGTATAATCATGGGCCTTACTCTGGTATTCACCGGAGAAGTTAAGGTCGATATCCGGCTCCTTGTCTCCCTTGAATCCCAGGAAAGTCTCAAAGGGGATGTCAAACCCGTCCTTTTCCAGCGGTGTGCCGCACACAGGGCATTCCTTGTCCGGCATATCGCATCCGGCCATACCGGAGAACTGCTTCACTTCTTCGGAATCAAAATCATAGTAACGGCACTTGGGGCAATGGTAATGGGGGCTCAGCGGGTTTACCTCCGTGATACCTGACATGGTGGCCACAAAGGAGGAGCCTACGGAGCCACGGGAGCCCACCAGGTATCCGTCCTCATTGGACTTCCACACCAGCTTCTGGGCAATAATGTACATAACCGCGAATCCGTTGGTGATAATGGAATGAAGCTCCCGCTCCAGACGGTCCACTACGATTTTAGGCAGGTCCTCCCCGTACATCTCATGAGCCCTGTCATAACAGATCTTGGTCAGCGTCTTATCGGAATCCTCGATGACAGGAGGACACTTGTCCGGCCGCACCGGGGCAATCTTATCACACATGTCGGCAATCTTCCTGGTGTTGGTGATCACCACCTCGTGAGCCTTATCCGGTCCCAGGTAGGAAAATTCCTCCAGCATCTCCTCTGTTGTCCTCAGATACAGGGGAGCCTGGTCGTCCGAGTCCTTAAATCCCTGGCCTGCCATGATGATTCTGCGGTATACCTCGTCCTGGGGGTCCAGGAAGTGGACGTCGCAGGTGGCGCAGACAAGCTTGTTAAACTGCATTCCCAGTTCCACTATCTTTTTATTAATATCAATCAAATCCTCCTGGGACTTAACCGTGTTCTTCTCGTCCCGAAGCATAAACGCGTTATTTCCCAGAGGCTGGATTTCCAGGTAATCGTAGAAATTCACAAGCCTGGCAATCTCCGTATCCGGCGCGCCGCGAAGCAGGGCCTGATACAATTCCCCGGCCTCGCAGGCTGAACCGATGATCAGTCCCTCCCGGTATTTCTCCAGCAGGCTTTTGGGAATTCTGGGCCTTCTGGCATAGTACTCCAGGTGGGACCAGCTCACCAGACGGTACATGTTCACACGGCCGATGTCGTTCTTGGCCAGAATGATAACATGGTGGGTGGGCAGCTTGCGTATGGTATCCGTGTCCATGGTGCTGAGGGCATTGAGCTGGTCTAAATCATTTACATCCCGGTCCCGCAGCATCTTCACAAAGGCCGCGAATATCTCCGCTGTGGCTCCCGCGTCGTCCACCGCCCTGTGATGGTTCTGGAGCGAAATATTCAGGGCCTTGGCAACGGTGTCCAGCTTAAAGCGGTTGAGATTGGGCAGAAGAAGCCTGGCTATGGCAACGGTGTCCAGCACCGTGGGGTCAAAGGGCAGCTCCAGCTTCTCCGCAAAATGGTCTATAAATCCCACATCGAAGCTGGCATTGTGGGCTACAAGGACCGCATCCCCCACAAACTCCAGAAATTGCGGCAGAATCACGTCGATTTTTGGGTAGGGAAGCACCATGGAATCGTTGATGCCTGTCAGCTTCTCTATGTCAAAGGGAATGGGCACGTCCGGATTCACAAAGGATGAGAATTTATCCGTAATCCTGCCGTCCACCACCTTCACCGCGCCGATTTCAATGATTTTATTCTTCTTTGGGCTGAAGCCTGTTGTCTCGATATCGAATACCACAAAGGTATCCTGAAAATCCTGGCCCCTGGAATTCTCTACCAGCTGTTTGGTATCATCCACCAGGTACCCCTCCACCCCGTAGAGGATTTTAAAGGTATCCCCCTTGTCCAGGGCATGGTTGGCATCCGGGAAGGCCTGGACACAGCCATGGTCCGTCACAGCCACGGCAGGCATGCCCCACTGCTTGGCCCTCTTGATGATGCCTTTTACTTCGGATACGCCGTCCATATCGCTCATCTTGGTATGGCAGTGCAGCTCCACACGCTTTTCCAGGCTGGAATCCATGCGCTTGCTGGTAAAATCGTCCGCTTTCTTGATTCCCACAATGGATCCAAGGGTCAGCTCGCCGTCAAACTTGTCAATGGTGGTGACACCCTTCACCTTTATGAACATACCCGGATTGATGACGGATTTCACCTCGTCGAATATCTCCGGACGGATAAACATTTTTACCGTAATGGTATCCGTAAAATCAGACACATCAAAGGTAAGAATGAATTTGCCGCTTCGAAGCTCCCGGTTCTCACAGGTCAGCACCTTTCCCCTCAAGGTAACCTCGCCGATTTCTCCGTCAATCCTCTCAATCTCCATGGGCTCGTCCTCAAAGTCCCGTCCGTAGAGCACATCCGGGTTGTTGGAACGCTTGACCGAATATTTCTTGTCGTCGCCAAAGCCGCTGTCCTTATCCCTTCCCCAGCCCTTGCGTCCTTTGTTAAGCTGAGGCTTATCTCCCTTAAAGCCCTGCTTCTGGCCGCCGCCCTGGCCCGACTGGCCTGTTTGTCCTGACTGGGCCGTTTGTCCTGACTGGCCCGTTTGTCCTGACTGGGCCGCGCTGCCGGATGAACCGGGTGCGCCTGAAAGGACGCCGTTATCTCCCGGCGCTCCCCCGTCTCCCACGTCCCCGGAAGCTGCCTGGGCCATGAGAGCATCCCGCGGAGCGCCCTCCGGTCCCTGGCCGGCGTCCATATAGGAATCCTGGCCTGACTTGCCGCCTTTTCCTGCCAGCAGCTCCCGGCCTTCCAGTCCCTGGGCGGAGAAGGAGGCTCCCATTGCTTCCAGCTCTTCCTTGTGGTTCTGCCAGTATATGGCCTGGGCCTCCCGCTCCATCTTAAGCTCAATCTGTTTTCTGCGGTCGCTGCCCTGAGGCTCCACATAGGCAAAGCGCACTTCCACGGGCAGGCCGCACCGTTCTGCAAAGACCTTCTCTATGACGCGCTTTAACTCCCCTGTCCTGTCCCGGTTCACCATGGTGTCCTCTACGGTCAAAACCATGATATCCTCCTTCTCAAAGGTAATCCGGGCCTTGCGGAACATGGTGTACTCGATGATGCTGTAATTTTTGAGTTCCAGAAGAAGACTGTCCTTGTATACATCCAAAAGCTTTTTGGGCGTATACTGGTCTGACAGCCTGTATTTTTCCTGAATCTTGATGGCCACCTGCTTATCCGGGAACAGCTGGTCCCGGATGCCTCGCTCCAGGTCGTATATATTCTGTTTATGTATCAGCCTTGCGCTCTTCAGATAAATGCGGATAGAGCTTCTATCCCTGGTGGTGGTCACCTTCTCCACCTGGACCAGGCCTAAAAGCTCCTTCAGAGATTCCGCTATATTGAGGGTTGGAAATACTTCCAAAAAATTCTTTGCCATATATCCGTCTTCCTTCTATGCTTCGCGATCCCGGCTCATGGCCAGCAGTTCTTCCCGCAGTACTGCCAGAAGCTCGGGCTCAGGCACCTTGCGGATGATTTCGCCTCTTCGTATCAGCAGGCCTTCGCCCACGCCGCCTGCGATGCCGATGTCCGCCTCCCTGGCCTCACCGGGTCCGTTGACAACACAGCCCATGACAGCCACCTTCACATCCAGAGCGTCAAACTCCGTCACCATGTTCTCCACCTGGTTTGCCAGGCCAATCAAATCAATCCGCGTGCGCCCGCAGGTGGGACAGGACACCACCTCAATGCCGCCCTTTCTCAGTCCCAGTGTCCGCAGAATCAGCTTGGCGCTCTTTATCTCCTCCACCGGATCTCCGGTCAGCGACACACGGATGGTATCCCCGATGCTCTCATGCAGGATGATACCCAGTCCCACTGAGGACTTGATGTTGCCGGACATCAGAGTGCCGGACTCCGTGATTCCCACATGGAGAGGATAATGGGTCTGCATGGCAATCAGCTCATGGGCCTTTACGCACATGAGCACATCCGAGGATTTGATGCTGATAACCAGATTGTCATACCCCATATCCTCGATGAGCTTCACCTTATCCAGCGCGCTCTCCACAATGCCTTCCGCCGTGACGCCCCCATATTTTTCCAGCAGCGTTTTCTCCAGGGAACCGCTGTTGACACCCACGCGGATGGGCACCCCGTATGCTCTTGCCCGATCCACCACTGCCTGCACCTTGTGACGGTCACCGATGTTGCCGGGATTGATACGGATTTTGTCCGCCCCGTTCTCCATGGCGGCAATAGCCAGCCGGTAATCAAAGTGAATGTCTGCCACCAGCGGAATATGAATCTCCTTTTTGATGTCAGCCAGCGCTGAGGCAGCTTCCATGGTAGGCACCGCCACGCGGATAATGTCGCAGCCGGCCTGCTCCAGCCTGCGGATCTGAGCCACCGTGGCCCGCACATCCTCTGTCTTTGTATTGCACATGGACTGAATCAGGACAGGGTTTCCCCCGCCGATGACCCGGTCCCCAATCTGAATCACTTTTGTATCTTTCCTGGTCATATATACCCCTCTTTTCTGAAATGAGACAAAGCATTAAAATAATTTCCGCACATCGTTAAACAGGATAAGCACCATAAGGGCCAGAAGGACCATCATTCCCGCCATGTGGACCATGCCCTCCTTTTCTTTGTCTATTGGCTTTCCCCTTACTGCCTCGATGATGAGGAACACAAGACGTCCGCCGTCCAGAGCCGGAATGGGAAGCAGGTTCATAACGCCCAGGTTGGCGCTCAAGAGTATGGTAAAATTAATCAGCATGAGTACCACAGCCGACATGCCATAGGGCGCGGTTTCATCCACCGTGGTGTCAATGGCGTTCACAATCCCCACAGGACCGCTGATATCGTTGACAGACACCATACCGTGGAACATCATGTAAAAGGTGTCAAACACATAGTGAATCCAGTACTGTACCTCATAGGCGCTGTGTACCAGAAGCTGCCCTATGTTCTCCACCGTGCTGGGGACCGGATTAAACTGGACCCCCATCATATACTGGTTGTTTTCCGTGGAAAAGACAGGCGCAAGCTCCGTGCTGAAACGTTCCGTCCCTCCCCCTTCCTCCGTCCTCTCCCAGGTGACCGTAAGAGATTTCTGCGGATGGGTGAACAGGTACCAGTTAATATCCCTGTAAGAATGGACCTTTCTGCCGTTAATGGATTTAATCACATCGCCTGCCTCCATTCCGGCAGCCTGGGCCGGATATCCGTCCACAACCCCTGCCAGGCGGGTGGTGTCATACCCCGTAATGCCGATGAGCACCATGGAAAGGCCGAAGGCCAGGATAAAATTAAACACAGGACCGGCTGCAACCACGGAAATCCTGGCCCATACGGACTTGTTGTTAAACGCGCTTTCATCTGTAATCCCCTCGTCTTCCCCCAGCATCATGCAGGAGCCGCCAAACGGCAGTATCTTAAAGGAATACCGGGTGCCGCCTTTTTCAAAGCTGAACAGCCTTGGCCCCATGCCAAGGGAAAATTCAATGACACCTATTCCATTTAACTTTGCAAACAAAAAATGGCCGAATTCGTGAATCATGATAATGATTCCCAGCATCAGCATCGCAATAATCAAGCTCATCCGGCTCTCACCTGTCCATCCGGCGCACCGCCGCTCATTTTTATGCGCAGCGCGCGCCTCCTTTCTGTCTTAATTCCATTTTGAATTTATATAGTCGTATGTTTCCTGTTCTGCCTCCAGAATCTGCGCCACATCCGGGGAGGGCTTCACACAGTGATGCTCCATGGCTCCCTCAATCATATCCACAATGGTAAGGTAGCTGATTTTTCTCTCAAGGAACATGGCAGCCGCCATCTCGTTGGCCGCGTTGAACACCGTCGGCAGGGTGCCTCCCCTGCGTCCCGCCTCATAGGCCAGCTTAAGGCCCCTGAATGTCTCCATATCCGGCACCTCAAAGGCAATCTGCCCAAGCTTAGCGAAATCCAGCCGTTCTCCCGGAAGGAAACGGCGCTCCGGATAATAGAGCGCATACTGGATGGGCAGCTTCATATCGGGTGTGCCTAACTGGGCTATGACGGCCCCATCCTCAAATTCAACCATGGAGTGGATGATGCTGGCCGGCTGTACCACCACCTGAACCTGGTCCATCTCCACCCCGAACAGCCAGTGGGCCTCCATGACCTCCAGCCCCTTGTTGACCATGGTGGAGGAGTCTATGGTGATTTTACGCCCCATGGACCAGTTGGGATGCTTTAACGCGTCCTCCAGCCGGACCTTTTCCAGCTGCTCCCTGGTAAATCCCCGGAAGGGACCGCCTGAGGCCGTGAGCAGTATCTTGTGAAGGGGATTGCCGGCCGCGCCCTGCAGGCACTGGAAGATGGCAGAGTGCTCCGAATCCACCGGCAGCAGCTTCACGCCCTTTTCCCTGGCAAGAGGCATGATGATATGACCGGCAGTCACCAGGGTTTCCTTGTTGGCCAGGGCAATATCCTTCCCGGCTTCCATGGCTGCAATGGTGGGACGAATTCCAATCATCCCCACCACGGCCGTCACCACCAGGTCTGCCTCCGGCGACACGGCTGCCTCCATCAGTCCCTCCATGCCGCTTGCCACCTTCACATCCATATCAGCTACCGCGGCCCGCAGTTCCTTTGCCTTCTCCTCATCCCAGAGACAGGCCAGCCTGGGCTTAAACTCACGGATTTGTTCCTCCAAAAGCTTTACATTGCTGCCGGCGGCAAGAGCCGTCACCTGGATGTCCTTATTGTATCTCACCACTTCCAATGTCTGGGTGCCGATGGAGCCTGTGGAACCCAGAATTGCAATCTTCTTCATCATAACTTATATTCTCC
>OLQF01001408.1_pt1 | contig 9380 bp, 8 predicted proteins | sample 1643171 | NCBI WGS metagenome assembly OLQF01 (sample SAMEA3136702, study PRJEB25190) | human gut metagenome | reverse complement strand
GCGTCCGGCTTTTTGTAATCGGAGCCAAGCTTTGCGAAGGCCTTGGTAAAGCTGACGCCCACCGATATGGTAAGGCCCGTCTGGGCCTTCACCTCGCGGCGGATGCGGTGCGCCACGGCTGTGGGCGAGGGGCCGAACAGATGCCAGGAGGCCGTCATGTCCAGCCAGCTTTCGTCAATCCCGAAGGGCTCCACAAATTCAGTGTAACGCGCATAGATGGCGTTCACCCGCCCCGAGTATGCGCGGTACAGTTCGTGATGCGGGGGCAAAAGCGTAAGCTGCGGGCATTTCCGCCGGGCGCTGGCAACAGTCTCATCAGTTTGGATGCCGTACCTTTTTGCCGGCTCGTTTTTGGCAAGGATGATGCCGTGCCGGTGCTGGGGGTCGCCGCACACGGCCACGGGCATATTTTTTAATTCCGGCCTTGACAAAAGCTCTACCGAGGCATAAAAGCTGTTACAGTCGCAGTGAAAAATCACGCGGTTCCCGGCCATGTGCGCACCCCTCTTCCTTCTTTGCCTATTATAGCATTTTATGCTACAATAAGAAAAGCAGCCGGCCCGTTTTTTACAGGCCGCAGTGCGGGCGGCCGCAAAAGAAAAGGATGTGAGCCTATGAAGCCGTTGCAGAAAAAAGATATGGCATACACGCTGTTTTGCTGGGTGTTTGCCGCTGTGTTCGCAGGCATCTGGCTGGGCTCTGTTGTGAACAACCGCACCTCGTATTACCAGTACCGCGTGCTGCCCATCGTTGTATGCGGCGCTGCGGCCCTGCTTGTGCTGGCGGGCGCATGGCGGTTGTGGAGGCGGTGGAATTTCACCCTTGCGCCCCGCAGGGAGGCTGCGCTTGTGGCCGGGATGCTGGCGGCTTATTTTGCCGTGCAGCTTGGCTTTTCTTTCCTGATGCAGGTAAGCGCTTCGCCCACGTGGGATTTCGGCATCGTATTCAGCGCGGCGAGGGAATATGTGCTGAACGGCACCATGCCGGGGGAATATTTCACCCAGTTTCACAATAATGCGCCCATGTATCTGCTTCTTGTGGCATTTTTTAAGCTGCTGCACGCATTCGGCGCAGAAAATTTCATGCCCTTTGCGCTGGTGCTGAACAATCTGCTTATCAATGCGTCGCTGCTGGCTCTGTACTGGGCGCTGCGCCAGCTGTACGGCGCGAAGAATGCGCTGTTTGGCCTGCCGGGCTCTTTTCTGTTCCTGTGCTTTCTGATGTACGGGCCCATTCTGTATACAGATACGGCGACCATGCCTTTTCCCATTCTGGCGCTTGCCGTGTGGCTTCGCGCGCGCCGGCTGCCGTGGGGGAAGGGCGCCGCGCTGCGCTGTGCCGCCGTGGGCCTGCTGGCGGCTGTGGGCGCATGGCTGAAGCTGACGGTGGCCATCATGCTCATCGCCGTCCTCATCGACGCGGCCCTTGGCACGGCCTGCGGGGCAAGGTGGAAGCGGGCGGGCTGCGCGCTTGCGGCCTTTGCCGTGCTGTACGGGGGCCTTTCCGCTGCGGCGCTGCACACGGCCTGGCTGCCAAAGTATGAAAAGGAGAAGTCTATCCCTTACCTGCACTGGGTGATGATGGGGCTGTACGACGACGGCGGCTATAATGATGACGCCTATAAGCTGACGCTTCAGGGGGAAACCTATGAGGAGCGGCTGGAGATAGATAAAAAGGAAATTGCCCGCAAGGTGCGGGAGATGGGCCCGGCCGGCCTTGCAGCGCATGCCGCCAACAAGCTGATTTTTACCTTTGGCGAGGGCATGTATCACGCCCCCATCAAGCTGGACCTCGGCGCTGTGCACCAGAACCCGCTTCAGATGTATTTCATTCAGGGCAAGCAGCATTTGGGGCGCACGGCCTATGCCACCCTTGCCGTGCAGCTTGCGCTGCTGGCAGGCTTGTGCATGGCCGCCGCCCGTGCGGCACGCTTTCGGGCACATGGGGCAACAGTGGCGCGGGTGGCCGTGTTTGGGCTGCTGCTGTTTTTGCTTTTGTGGGAGACGCGCAGCCGTTACCTGATGAATTTTTTGCCCGTGCTTTTGCTGGCGGCCTTCCCCGGCACGCCTGCGCCCGTTGACGAAGCCGCACACAGTGCGGTAAAATAAACTGTCCGGGCCTGTGCTGCACATGGCTGGCACAGGCGGTTCGATGTATTTAGGAAGGAAGTGCCCGGAGATGGATAAAAACCTTGCCAAATTTTTGCAAGATATTGCGGCCACAGCCGCCAATGCGGCGGATTCGGCCCGCAGCGCGGTGGAGACGGCAGGTAAGGCCGCCATGGAGAAATATGATGAAGTGAAGACGCTGCGCGAGCTGAACCGGGAGCGCGCCGCACAGGAGGACATTTTTGCCGGCCTTGGCCGCATGCTGTATGCCATGCACATGGGCGCGGCTGGCGAGCATGTGCCTACCGAAGAGGGAGAAAAGACGCCGCAGCAGGTGATAGACGCCCTTCTGGTGAAGGCTGAACAGGCGCAGCAGCGCATCGATGTGTTGGCGGAAAAGCTAAGCGCAGAAAAAGCCGGGCCTGTGTGCCCGCAGTGCGGCCATGGCTGCGGCACGGAGGATGCGTTCTGCCCGGCCTGCGGCACCCGGTTGCCGCGGAAGGAGTAATGCATGGAATTCAGCCTGTATGAGATATTCTGGTATTTTGTCATCTATGCCGTGCTCGGCTGGGTGGTGGAGGTGTGCTTCTGTTCCATCAACACGGGCAGCTTTGTGAACCGTGGGTTCCTGAACGGGCCCGTGTGCCCCATTTACGGCTTTGGCATGGTGGCGGTGCTGGTGTGCCTGTGGCCGTTGCGCCATAAAATTCTGGTGCTGTATGCAGGGGCTGTGGTGCTCACCAGCGCGCTGGAGCTTGTGACAGGCTGGGTGCTGAAAAAGCTGTTCCACACCTCCTGGTGGGATTATTCCAACATGCGTTTCAACCTGGGCGGCTATATCTGCCTGCGCTTCAGCCTCGTGTGGGGTGTGGGGGCCGTGCTGGTGGTAAAGCTGGTGCACCCGGCCATTGCCGCCCTAGTGGCGCTGGTGCCCCGCACGGCGGGCGTGGTGCTGGCCGTGCCGGTGGCGGCACTGTTTGTGTGCGACCTTATCATCACTGTGCTGGGCATTGCCCACATGAACCAGGACATCGGCCGCATTGACGATATTGTGCGTGCCATGCGCGCCGGCTCGGATATTTTGGCCGAAAATATTGGCGATACGGCGCTGGCGGTGGATAGAAAGGTGACCGGGGCAAAGCCCGCGGCGGCTGCAAGGCTGGACATTGCGCGCGCCGAGCTGCTTGACCGCCGCCGCCTTGTTGCCATGCGCCTGATGAAAGCCTTCCCGCACATGCGCAGCACACGCTATGCTGAAGGTTTCGAGCGCATCCGCCAGTGGGCAGAGGAAGAAAAACAGAAGCGGGCCGCAGGGAAAGCGGCGGCCCGCAGTGAGGAGAGAGAACAATGAACAAAGCGCCCCTGAAAGGCATGAAGGATTTTCTTCCCGAAGAGATGCGCGTGCGCGACTATGTGCAGGGGAAGATATTGGAGGTGTACCGCGCCAGCGGGTTTGAGCGCATCTCCACGCCTGTTCTGGAGGATATGGAAAACCTAGATAAATCGGACGGCGGCGACAACCTGAACCTGATCTTCAAGGTGCTCAAGCGCGGTGAAAAGCTGGAAAAGGCGCTGGCTGCCGGCGGGGAAAAGGAACTTTCCGACATGGGCCTGCGCTATGACCTGACGCTGCCCCTTTCTCGCTATTATGCCGCCAACAAGGAAAAGCTGCCTGTGCCCTTCAAGGTCATCCAGACAGACCGTGTGTACCGCGCCGAGCGCCCGCAGAAGGGCCGTATGCGCGAATTTGTACAGTGCGACATCGACATTCTGGGGGACGAAAGCCTCAACGCCGAGGTGGAACTGATTGACGTGACGGCCCGCGCGCTGGTGGCCATCGGCTTTTCGGGCTTCACTGTGAACGTGAACGACCGCCGCCTGTTGCGCGGCATGCTGGGGGGGCTTGGGTTTGAACAGGAAAGCCTTGATTCCGTCTGCATCACCTTTGATAAACTGGATAAAATAGGCCCCTCCGGCGTGGCGGAAGAGCTGCGGGAAAAAGGTTTTGCGGAAACTGCCGTGGCTGCGCTGGAGGCATTTCTTGCAAAGGGTGTTTTCGGGCTGGACGATGTGGCCGCCCTGTGTGAGGATAAGGCGCTTTCAAATAATGTGCGCTATGTGCTGGAAACGGCGCGCGCGGCGGCAAAAGGCGCCTATGCGGTGGAATATAACCCTTCGCTGGTGCGCGGGCAGGGCTATTACACCGGCATGGTGTTTGAGGTGACGTGCGCAGAGTTTTCGGGGGCGGTGGCCGGCGGCGGCCGCTATGACGATATGGTGGGCAAGTTCCTGGGGCAGAAGGTGCCGGCGGTGGGCTTTTCCATTGGGTTTGAGCGCATCTGCTCCATTCTGCTGGAGCGGGGTTTCACTGTGCCGCAGGCGGCAAAGCGCCTGGCGCTTTTGTACGGCCCGCAGGATGATTTTGCCTCTGTGCTGGAGAAGGCTGCGGCCCTGCGCGGCGAATATGAGGTGACGGTGCTGGCCGCCGCGAAAAAGCCGGGCAAGCAGTATGAGCGGCTGGCCCAGCGCGGGTTTGCCGCGGCCTGTCTGGCCGAAAAATACCCAGAGCTAAAGCCCCTTGCCTGAGCGGGAAAACACTCTGTTTTGAAGCCGCCGCCCGGCGCGCCTTTTCCGGCGGCAGGGAAGGAATGCAGCTTCTCCGGCGGCGCAAGGCCGCCTGTTCAGCGGCGCCCGCCTCAGGCGTACAAGAGTGGGCGGGCCTTCGCGACGGCTGCCGGGGACTTGCGCAATGCATGTGCCGAATACGCCAGGCGCCGGGCATCCCTTTTCCGCCCGGCCCGGCATGCTGTACACAGGACGGTGCAGAAACAGAAAAACAGGCGTTGTACGCACGGCTTTGCATACAGCGCCTGTTTTTCCATATGAGGAAGAAACTTCGCACTTGGCGAAAGATAGCTGGCTTTTTAGAATATGACCATAGCCACGGACAGAATGACGACGTGCACCAGCAGCATGGCCAAAAGAACTTTCCAGATGTATTTCACCCAGGTGGAGAACTCGATGCGCGAGATGGAGATGCCGCCCATCAGCACGCCGCTGGTGGGGGTAATGCCGTTGATCAGCGCGCAGGCGCCGCTCAGCACGCAAACCATCACCTCCGGCGCAAGGCCCAGGCTCTGCGTCAGCGGGCCCATGATGGGCATGGACACCGTGGCAAGGCCCGACGAGGACGGGATGAGGAAGGAGAGCAGCAAATATACCAGATAGGCAAGCCCTGTGAACAGGAAAGAGGAGGTGCCCTCCAGCGCCTTTGAGGCGTTTTCCAGAATGTACATGTCAAGGCCGGTGGTGCTCATGATAACAGAGATGCCGCGCGATACGGCGATGACAAGCGAAACGCTGATCAAATCGCCCGCACCGGACAGGAACGAGCCGACGATGTCGCGCTCTTTCAGGCCGTACACAAGGCCCACCACAATGGCCATTACCAGGAACTAGGCCGTCAGGTCACCGAAGTACCAGTCGCCCAGGTTGTTGCCCGTGAGGATGCTGGTGTGGTCAAAGATATGGATGCCGAACTGCCCCCAGGGAATCATGCCCACAATCATCACTACAAAGGAGACGGCAAACAGCGCCATGACCACCTTCTGGCGCGGGGTGAAGGTAACACCCGCATCCGGCGCCTTTTCGCCGCCGTATTCCTCTTCCACGGCCTTCCACTCTTCTGCGGTAAGCAGCGAGGCCGCCTTGTTGGCCTTCACCTTTTTGGCATAGCGCATCACATAGAACGCACCCACCGCATAGCAGGCCAGCCATGAAATGGCGCCCACGATGATGATGACCGTCTGGTCGATGGTGATGCCGGAGGTCTTCAGCGCGTCTACGCTGGAGGAAACAACAAAGGGGTTTACCGTAGAGCCCAGCACACCGGCCGTGGAGCCCAGCAGGATGGTGGAGGCAGCCGTGATGGCGTCAAACCCGGCGGCCACCATGGTGGCGGTGACCAGCGCATAGAAAGCAATGGTCTCTTCCGCCATGCCATAGGTGGTGCCGCCCAGGCTGATGAGGAACATCAGGATGGGGATCATGTAAATTTCTTTGCCGTTCAGCTTCTTTACAACAGTGGTGATGGCGGCGTTCAGCGCGCCGGTCTTCATCACTACGCCCAAAAAGCCGCCCAGTACCAGCACGAACAGGGAAACGCCCAGCGCGCTGGAAAAGCCGTTGATGGGGGCCATAATCACATCGGAAAGCTTTGCCGGGGTGATGGCGGGAATGAACCGGGTGATGATGGCGATCACGATGGTGAGCAGGATAAGCACTGTGAACGCGGTTGGCATGCGGAACGATTTTTTCTGCTTTTTCACAAGAGATGCTCCTTTCGGGTAGACGCCCCTATGTTTTTTCGGCCCCTGTGAAGGGCCGGGGATCCTGATTGGGCTAAACACGCCCTGCGCGGCGGTTTATTTTGGCTTTGCGGCTGAAAACGGTTGACAGAATGAAAAACATTTAATAGAATATGTTCATAGAATATATTCGATGAATGAATTCTATCACGCGTTTGTGGAAAAAACAAGTGCTTTTGAGAAAAAACTTTTTGGCAAAAAGCACAAATTTTACTCAAGTATTATAGGCAAGGAGGCAAATCTGTCATGAAAGAATTGTTGCAGCGCGCAAAAGAACTGGAGCCGGAACTGTTGGAAAACCGCCGCTGGCTGCACCGCCACCCGGAGCTGGGCTTTGAGCTGAAGGAGACATGCGCCTTTGTGGAGGAAAAGCTGAAGGCAATGGGCTATGCCCCGCAGCGCATGAGCAAGGCAGGTATCGTGGCCACTGTGGGCAAAACGGGGGGAAAGACTATCCTCCTGCGAGCCGACATGGATGCGCTGCCCATGAAGGAGGAATCGGGCCTTGATTTTTCCGCCACCGGCAATGCGGCGCACACCTGTGGGCACGACACGCACACGGCCATGCTGCTTGCCGCCGCCAAAATGCTGAAAGAGCGCGAGGAAGAGCTGAACGGCTGCGTGAAGCTGATGTTCCAGCCGGACGAGGAGGGCACGAACCCGCTGGGCTTTTCCGGCGCGCAGGCCATGCTGAAGGACGGCATTCTGGAAAACCCGCATGTGGACGCGGTGGTTTCTATGCATATCATGTCGCAGAGCCCTTACAGCGCGGGCACCATTTACACCCGCCGCGGGCCCATGATGTCTTCGTGTGACACCATCACCATCACCATCACAGGCAAGGGCACGCACGGCAGCATGCCGCAGGAGGGCGTGGATGCCCTGAACGTGGGTGTGCACATCTATTCGGCCCTGCAAAATCTTACTGCACGCGAGCTGGCGCCGGAGGAGCAGGGCGTGCTCACCATCGGCAGCTTCAACGGCGGCGAGGCGGCCAATGTCCTGCCGGAGAAGGTGTGCCTGGTGGGCACCATGCGCACTACGGTGGAGGCCACGCGCACCCGCTTCAAAAAGCGCATCGAGGCCATCTGCGCGGGCATGGCGCAGGCGTTCGGCGCCAAAGCGGAGGTGGAATTCACGCAGGGCATCCCAAGCGTGTACAACGAGCCCGCACTGACGCAGCGCGTGATGGACTACACAAGCGAGCTGCTGGGCGAGGAAGTGCCCGAGATGCGCGCGCCCTTCTCCGGCTCGGACGATTTGAGCGAGCTGTCGCAGGCAGCGCCCACATGCTACCTTATCCTCTCAGGCGGCACGCCTGAGGAGGGGTATCCGTACCCGCAGCACAACCCGCGCGTTACGTTTAATGAAAGCGTGCTGTACCGCGGCGCGGCGGTGTTTGCCAATGCGGCTATGGAATGGCTGCGTGAAAACGGCTGATATCTTTGCCTGAAAAATAAAAAAGCGGGGCCCTCTGCCGGTGTGCAGGGGGCCCTGCCTTTTTGCTGTTAGCGAAACGACAACCCGCGGCTGTGCCGTGGAGAGTAAAAGGGCTTTCGCTGCCGGCTTCGAGCGAAGCGAGATTGGGTATTCAATACCAAAAGATACAGCACGCAATGGAAAGAACTCCGTTTACGGGGGGCGGGGCGAGCGATGCAAAAGACAGAGTATTCAGTGCCTCTTGAGAGGCTTGACGGCAGTATGCTCTTCCAGGGCTTACGCAGCCCCCGGCTGTGCCGGGGGGACTGACTACATATGTCAGCCTGTTGTGAAAATGTGCGCCGGCTGGTATAATGGCAGGTAAGCGGGCCTGTACAGGCCCTTTGTGCATGGGTGTGCACAGAAGGTGGTGGAAAATACGGTGGAGAAAAAAGCCACAAAGCGGGCGCTGCAGGCGCAGAGAACAAAGGAGAATATTTACCGCTGCGGTGTGAAGCTGTTTCGGGAATATGGTTTTGAGGCCGTAACTGTAGAGCAGCTGGCAAAGGCGGCGGGCGTAGGCATCGGCACATTTTACCACTATTACCCCTCGAAAATGGCGCTTTATACCGAACTTTTCATCCATGCGGAGGATTATTTTGAAGAGTTTGAAACCGGGCAGGCCCTGCAGGGCAGCGCCTATGATGTGCTGCAGCAGTATTTCAAAAAATATGCCGCGCTGAATGCAGAGCCTGGGCAGGAGTTTGCCCAGGTGCTGGTTACGCGGGAGGGCCGTGCCTTTCTGGGCGGCAACCGCGATTTTGAAAAGAAGCTGGAGGCCCTGCTGGCCCATTATCAGCAGGAAGGGCAGCTGAACACGAGCCGCACTGCTGCCGAATGGTGCGAGTATTTGTTTATCTGTGCACGCGGCGTGCTGTTCGACTGGTCCATTCACCCCAGCACGGATTATGATGTGGAAAAAAAGATGCATTTTGTGATAGGCAATGCTTTGCAATGCTGCAAAAGTAAAAAATACTCCCGCAGAAGAGCCGAGGCCGGCCTTTCTGCGGGAGTGCTTTTTACTGTTCAGGCAAGTTCTTTTTCCACAAGCTGTGCCAGCTCGCGGGCGATAGTGCCGATCTCGGCCTCATCCTCGCCCTCTACCATAACACGCACCAGCGGTTCGGTGCCGGATACACGCACCAGCACGCGCCCATGGCTGCCAAGCCTGTCTTTGGCGTCTGCACAGGCTGTTTTGATGGCGTCGTTATTGTAAAACTGCAGCTTGCCCTCTTTTGAAACCGTCACGTTCACCATCACCTGCGGCATGCGGCGCATCACGCGGGCCAGCTCGCTCAAAGGCCGGCCGCTGCGCTTCATCAGGCATAAAAGTTGAATGGCTGTCAGCTGGCCGTCGCCGGTGGTGGCAAAATCGCGGAAAATCACATGGCCGGATTGTTCGCCCCCCAGCACGTAGCCCTCCAGC
>OLQF01001351.1_pt1 | contig 9849 bp, 10 predicted proteins | sample 1643171 | NCBI WGS metagenome assembly OLQF01 (sample SAMEA3136702, study PRJEB25190) | human gut metagenome | reverse complement strand
TGATAACTGATTTGGTACATTACATAGCACCACGCCAATGCAAGGAGCGGAGAACAGCACAGAAGGATAAAAACAAGCTGGTCTGTCAATTCAACACCCAGTATGGCAAGAAGCTGGTATATCCCAAAACAAATCCCTGCCGGAATGAGAAATGATACTAATAGCAGCACACGGCCTTTTTCGGCCCCGAATTTGAACACAAGGGGGATTGACATACTTCCAAAGATCAGGGAGATCACCCATGCTGCCAAAGCCAAAAATAACAGCTCCCCAATTCCCGCCAAGTCAAAAGTGATTTTTCTCATAGCAAATCCACCGATGGAACCAATCACCAGACCAAACAGGCTGCCGACAGCACAAAAGATTGTTAATACAACAAATTTTCCGACCACTAACTCCTTCTTTGAAACGGGCATTATCATGGCATATCGTGTCCATTTGGAATTGTTATCAAAAGAAAAGGTTGTTACGATCATCATGCTGCATAAAATTGCACATACAAATATATATCCCTCTACGCCGGAAAATGGGATAAGCGCAATTGCAAAAACCACGAGAATGAACAGCATGGATTTCGCATTGTGGCCGATATTGAATAAATCTTTTAAAATAAGGCTTTTCATCTGGCTTGCTCTCCTTTCACATACAGCAGCAGAATATCGTCGATTGTTGCGTCGTCCACTACTGCATTTTTATATTTTCTTCTGGCTTTTTCTTTATCCGCTACAAGCACATTCCATTGATAATCATCTTTTCGGTATGCCAAAATTTCTTCTTTATCGAGCTGATCGAACATTGCAGCTCCACAACGGATAATACCATAGTGGTAACGAAGTTCATCTTTTGTTTTACAAAAAAGCACTTTACCCTGATGGATAAAAGTAATGTAATCCGCAACCTTCTCTAAATCGGTCGTGATATGGGACGACATTAAAATGGAGTGGTTTTCATCCTGCACAAAATCAAGAAATACGTCAAGAATATCATCCCGCATCACAGGGTCAAGGCCGCTGGTAGCTTCATCTAAAATCAGCAGCTTTGGCTTATGGGAAAGCGCAACGGCTATACACAATTTCATTTTCATTCCTTTGGAGAGTGTTTTAATCTCTTTATCTGGTGGAAGCTGAAAGCGATTCAGAAAATCCTGATATAAATATTCGTCCCACTGTTTATAGGCGGCACTTGAGATTTTTCCGACTTTGGCAGGAGTCAAAGTATCATAAAAATTAATGCCGTCGAACACAACGCCTATATCCTCTTTAAGCTGCCTAGATGAGGATAATTCCTGTCCCCAAAAAGTAACTGTACCATCGTCTTTATGGATAAGGTCAAGAATTGCATTGATCGTTGTACTTTTTCCGGCTCCATTTTCGCCAATAAGCCCCATGATAGTTCCTTTGGGAACAGAGAACGAAACATGGTCTAACATAAAACCGGCGTACTGTTTTGTCAGATTTTCAACCTGTAAAATAGCGTCCATAGTCACTCCTCCTCTTGATAAAAAAGCGATAAAAGTTCAATTAATTTTTCCAACGATATTCCGCTTGTTCGTCCAATAGCAGCTTCCTGTAAATGTTCCTCTGCTAACCGCTGCTGTTCCTCTTGATAAAAGTCCTTATTCTGCGCTGATACAAAACTTCCTCTGCCGACAGTTGTTTCAATGAATCCGTCCCTTTGTAAATCCTCATACGCTTTTTGAACGGTAATCACGCTTACATGGATAGATTTTGCCAACGCCCGCATAGAGGGAATAGGGTCGCCTGTTTGTAATTCTCCGCTCATAATCAGGGCTTTTATCTGTGAAGTTATCTGCTCATATATCGGCTTGCTCGTATTGCTGCTTATGATAATTTCCACAATGTCCCTCCTATGTCCATTAGTGTACTTATCGTACAAGTATATTATATTCATTCAAAATGGGTTTGTCAATAGGATGATGAAAAGATTTACCGTATCTATGGCCGTCAGAGTTGGGTAACAATTTACTGTGACCGGGTAAAGGAAGACCAGGCGGCAGAGGTAAATATCCTCAAAGCCGTAGAGATACTGCATTTATATAAAAATTCTCAAAAAATAGGATGATAGCAGGACAAATCAAGAAAGAAAACAGAATCCTCCCTGGTACAATTTACACAGCAAAAGCGGATGAGATCTGTCGCATAGTCAGGTAAATCCAGAGTTTGCCACTTATAAAGCCAAAACGGAGTCCTTTCGGACTCCGTTTTATACTGTAAACATGCTGTTTTCCTTGTATTCTCTGGCTTTGAGAATTTTTGAGAAAATATACCTACATCATGCACCTATATGAAAATCTTTGTATTGGTTTTAATGCTTTTGAGTTCGGATCTTCGGTATAACTTTGCAGGTATTTTTATATCGAATGCATCTAAAATCAGTTTTAGATCCGGGTCATCAACATCCATGAAACGGTACAAGTCACCGGGCATGGTATCTACTTTCCATTTGTTAAGCGCTTTCTGGATCCGTTCGCTGTTCAATCCACTACTCCAGTATGCATCTGCATCAATGGCAATCAGGCCTGAGCTGATGATCCTTTTCTGGATGATTCTTAAAAGGATTAGTGAAATCATGCAGATGAGGAGGTGCGCATCTATATGTTCCGGGGTACGGACGAAAAGCGGACGGGTATCCAGATCCCCTTTCATGACACGGAACTGATCCTCGATCTGGGTCAGACCATGGTATTTATCGATTACTTCAAGAGGATCCATAGTCAGTTCTGAAGTCACGATCTGATAATAGCCCATACTTTTTCTGTATTCTGCTACTTTGTCAAAATCGATGAATGCCTTTATATTGGAAGAATTTATGATTTCCCCTGTCTTTTGGTTCACACAGTCTTTTTTGAAAAACTTTTTCAGGCTTTTAGACTGTAGTGCTGTGATCCGGAAATTTTCAGGGGATTCCTCCAGCTTTTTTAAGAAATCCAGGAACTTTTTGTTTTCGCGTTCACACCGCGCCTGAAATTTCCGGCTCCAATAAACAACAACTTTTTCTTCGATCGTGCGGCTCTGCCCGTTCTCGTCTTTATGAGTCCGTTTGACAATCCTGGATTTATATTTAAAATCGTCACTGGTCTTTATGTAGCCCTCATCGCTGTAAGTCCATTCCTGTTCCTTTTTTGTGCTCTTAAGCAGGCTTTTGGAAACAATATAGCCATTTCCGGTATCCAGTACATGCAGGAGATTCATGTAGTTACAGATCCCCCGGTCTGCAATCAGGATAAAGCGGGAAAAATCCAGATCATCGATGTTCTTTTTTAGTGCAGGACGTAGTGCGAGGTGATCCAGTGTATTGCCGGGGAAGGATTCTACAGCGATAGGGATACCATTATCATCCATAAAGAGTCCCATCTGGACAATGGGGAGTTTGCGTTCCTCCTTACATACCCCCATCTTTCTGCGGCCTTTTTCCAGAACATTACCATCCTCATCCAGAATGTCATCATCGGGATCTTCAATCTCGAAATAGAAGTTTGTTACATCATAATAAATGATCTCCGGGGATCGGCCGGCTTTTTTAACAAGATTTGTGTTGATACGCCGGATGATTCTGTCTTTGTTGGCAGCGATAAAGTCCAGGGTATCATAAACGTTGTCCGGATTGACTTCTTTGTCCAGAATCGGTTCGTAATAGTCAGTGTTCTGACGGACGGTGGCAGATTTGGAAGCCGGGTTTAAAAGGCGTCCAAAGACAAGGAGCTTTGCAAACCCATAAACATCGTATTCAAGCTTAGTAAAACCTTTATAGGAAGAAAAGAAGGTATTCAGCCCCAGTTCTTCTAAAATTTTTTCCAGTAATAAGTGGGAAAAGAGCTTTGGATGTCCAAAACAATCAGGGCTGCCTTCCTTAATAGCAAAACGGTAAGTTTCCATAGGCTGTTTCTGGCTGCAATAAGGAAGCAGGGAAGGGATCAGGGGATCGCCCGCTTTAAAGGATCTGCGGAGACGTCCCACGAAATCCGGCTGCCCGTCATCAAAACGCTCCAGGGGCCCAATGTTAAGAACCACCTGCTTTTGAGAGACTTTATATCCGTCTTTGTTGGTAACCCGGACTGCATTAACCAGCCGCAAATAATCTTTTCCATTATTTTTGTTGAGATCAATAAACATGATAACCTCCAAACTTCCAGTAGATATATCCATGCGCCTACATAAATATTATATCAAAAAACCATAAAAAAAGCAAGAAAAACCTTGCAAAATAAGGAAAAATTTGATTTGAGTCAAGATATAAAGTGGCAAACTCGGGCCGGCGGCTATCAATGGCCGCGGAAGCAGTCAGAAGTCAGGAACCTTTCCTGGCGGGAGTTTGACTGGCTGATGTCAGGGATCGATATCGACCAGCCCAAAGCTCTCAAAGCAGAGTAAAACGCTGCTGATTTTCATGGAAAATCCTGCACAGAAAAATAGCAGATTTCCTTATAAATTCGGCACTTTTCAGTCCGCGTTTTCCTTTAGTGGAAGCGACATTTCTGGTATAATAAGGATATCAATTCCAAGGAGAGAACGATGGCTTCCAGTGCAAAAAATATCCAGCTCAGAGAACTGAAAGATACAATCTTACAACTGAACACAATGGTATCTGAACAGACGGAGCTAATCAAATCCCTCCGTCTTATGATTGACGAAAAGTCCAGCCGTGAAAAAGCATTGCAGGAACAGGTAGACTATCTTACTCAAAAACTTTTCGGCCCATCCAGCGAAAGAAGAGCCGATGACATTCCAGGACAACAGAATCTTTTTGATGAAGCAGAAATAGAACAGGATCCGTCCCTGTTGGAAGAAGAGACTGTGATCAGGGAGAATACCCGTAAAAAGAAAGCAGCCCATGATGATCTCTTCAAAGGTCTGAGGGTGGAAAAAGTAGTCATCCCTCTTCCAGAAGAAGAACAGGTCTGTCCAGTCTGCGGCACGCAGATGGTCCTGATCGGCGAGGAGTATGTCCGCCGGGAACTGGAATTCGTTCCAGCCACATGTAAAGTCATTGAATACTACAGCCAGAGTTATGGATGCCCCTCCTGCAAAGAAGGCCATGGAGATACAGAAAAACCTGTGATCATAAAGTCCCAGGTTCCGGCGACCATGATTGGGAAAGGCCCTGCCTCGGCATCCACTGTTGCGTGGACGATGTACCAGAAGTACGCCAACGGGCTCCCTCTTTACCGCTAGGAAAAGGACTGGAAACAGTATGGCGCTCAGATCAGCCGGACCACCTTTGCCAACTAGAACATCTACTGCTCACAGAACTATTTCCAGCCGTTGTATGATTACTTCCACCGGAAACGTCCAGGTGCTGAATGAGGAAGGGCGTAAAGCCCAGTCCCAGTCATTTATGTGGCTGTTTCGAAGTGGTGAGGATGGGTACCCGGCACTCATCCTGTATGGTTATTCCCCGACCAGGAGCGGCAGCCAGGCAAAGGAATTCCTGGAAGGCTACAGCGGGTATCTGGAAACCGACGGTTATCAGGGGTACAACAGCCTGCCAGGGATCAAACGTTGTTCCTGCTGGGCCCATATCCGCCGGTATTTTATCGATGCCGTGCCGAAAGGAAAGCAGTATGATTACAGCCAGCCTGCAGTACAGGGTGTCCAGTACTGCAGCCGTTTGTTTGTCATAGAGGACTCCATTAACAAAAAGTACCCCGGTGATTATGAAAAGCGCAAGTAGCTACGCCTCGAGAAGGAAAAGCCCGTTCTGGAGGCTTTTTGGTCATGGCTCAACCAACAGAAGCCTGTTCTGAATACCCGGATGGACAAAGCAGTCAACTATGTTCTCAACCGGCGTGATGCAGCAGAGACCTATCTGGAAGATGGACGGTGCTGCTTTACCAATAATCTCAGCTTATACATAGGATATTTTTATCCTTATCTTTTGCCATAGATAGCATAAATCAAAGTATTTTTCAATAAAAGATGTGGATAATAATCAGCCTTATCCTTGATAAAAGAATCATCAAATTTATGGAGGTGATACCACATGGAACAATACGACAAAAATGTAACTGCCATCCTTGAATTTCTTGTTGCAAAGAACTTCAGTGCATCTGTGATGCGAGTCTATTATTTAATAAACGGATTAAAAGGAATACCTTTGTAAAAATGCTGGGGAGCGCCTAAAATGGGCACTCCCTTTTCTGATATATTAGTCATTGTCCACCTGCCTCAAACGGGATATAATTATTGTTACTAATTTGTTACTAATTGAGCGATTCTTGCATATTCTCATAGGGTACTAAATATTGCATTTATAGGGCTTACAGTTTTCTTAAATTGTCTGTAAATTGGAAATATTTAGATATATTATAATTCCGGATATTTTTTACCTGCTTGATTCTATCTGTCCTGCCAGCCGCGCATTGTCCAGAAGGGATGCCAGCTGAATTTCGGAGGAATATCCGTTTGTCATCTCATCTATTTTGCCGTTGGCGGCCGGATGGTAGTATCGGCCCTCCTGTTCCGCCCGTTTTCCTTCTATGATGGCCTCTGTCAGGATCTGACGGTCAGACACCCTCAGTTTTTCCGGGATTTCATTAATAATCAGAAGCGGGGGGCAAAGCTCCCCCTCCGGCATTCCTGCCTTTGTCCGGCAGCCGGCAGATCTGAGCACTCCCTGGAGTTTTACAGGCTCGCCGTGAAACAAATATCCTGTACAGAAGCCGCGGTTCGCTCCGATGACCTGGACACCGTGGGAGGTGAGCCAGGATACTGTGGCTTTCCGTTCCAGCATATCCTTGGGCCCGGTGGATATCAGAATGATAGGGATTTCAGCTAAAGCGGGGAGATCTGGGCAAAGCTCCTCACCCTTGATCTCTCCGATACCGCCCATGCCGCAGGTAACCGCAGCCGGGATACCGAGCTTTTTGCATACCGCCATGGTTCCGGAGGCAGTGAGCGCGCCGGAGACTCCGTTTTTAAGAGCATTCTCCAGGATACTGCAATCAATTCTTATGGCGGATTGAGCCTCTGTCCGGAAGGAGAGATACTTAGTGATGGTTCCGATTTTGATTTCTCCTTTGTAAATCCAGGCAATAAGGGCCTCTGGAAGCGTCCAGTTTTCAAGGAGGTAATTATTTGTCAGAGAGCGCAGACCGTGAGTCAGAAGCGCTGTTTCAATTAAGTATTTCATTTTTATTTCCAGCCTTCAAAATCAGCGACATTGTCCTGAGTGACAAGTGTCAAAGGCAGGTAAACCGGATCTTTAAAGGTTTTTCCCTGGACGATGAGCATAGCCATCTCCTCAGCCGCCTTTGTGTAAATAGCGCTGGAGTAGGTCATGCTTCCCATCATGGTTCCGTCCTCAATGGCTGCCTTTGCGTCAGTGGTGTAGTCTACGCCGTAAACCATAACATCCTTATTGCCCATTTCCTGAAGAGCCTGAACAGCAGCTAACGCCATGTTGTCGTTGCAGGCAAAGATTCCCTTCAGATCCGGGTGCGCTGTGAGAATGTCCTTAGTGGCCTCGTAGGCTTTTTCTGTATCCCAGTCACAGGCCTGCGCAGCTACCAACTCCACGCCTTCTGTGTTCTCGAAAACAGTTTTGGCTCCATTTGTCCTTCCAACACTCTGTCCTGCTCCTTCCAGCCCTGCTAGAATGGCAACCTTTCCACCATCCTCCATTCTGGAAATCATGTCATTGGCTACAGTGCTGCCCTGCTCCTCAAAATTTACAGTGATTTTACCGTCCAGATGACCGCCTGCGTCAGCCAGGGCTTCTGCGTCTACGCCGGGTCCAAGATTTATGACAGGTATCTCTGCCTCATTGGCAGCTACGATGCCCGGAATCAGATTCGTTCCGTCAATAGGAGACAGGATAATGGCGTCAAAACCCATTGTAACCATGGTGTTTAAGGCGTCTAACTGGCCCTGGGTGTCATCTTCGGCATCTGCCTCAAATACCCTTATCTCAATTCCGAGATCCTCTGCCGCTTCCTCGTAGCGTGTCTTCATGGTTCCCCAGAACTCATTGGAGGTGGAGCTGATAAGAACACCTATCTTTTCGCCCTGGCCGCTTTTGGGGAGCTCTCCCAGAGCCTCGTTCATCCTCTTTTCCACATCAGCCAGCAGCAGCCCGGCCTTGTCAGCTGATTCAGTCTCAGCAACGGTAGCAGAAACAGCCTCCTTGGCGGGCTCTGATTCTGTTTCCTTCGCAGCTGCCGCAGATGTTTCCGGAGCAGACGTTTCCTTTGCGCCGCCTGAGCTGCTGCATCCGGTTAATACCGCTGCTATACATCCGGCTGCCAATAAGCCTGTAATAAATTTTCTCATGATAACCTCCTTAACCTTTTTGAATTTTAATAATAAATAGTTACTATTTTATTAAAGCCCTTGTATTCCAGACTCTAATCTCTGAAATAAGTACAGACGCCAGCAACAGAAAGCCTGTGACCCATTGCTGGAAATCAGAGGACACGCTTAAAAGCGTCAGCCCGTTTCTGATAATTCCCAATATCAGCACAGCCAGGACAGTTCCGGCAATGCTGGCGTTTCCGCCGCGGATCGGCGTGCCTCCCATAATCACTGCCGTGATGGCGTCCAGCTCCATGTTCATGCCGGCGTTTGGCTCAGCAGAATTCAGGCGTGCTGTGATAATCACTGCTGTGACGGCCGCCGTAATACCTAAAAAAACGTGAACGGATATGCGGTAGAAGCCGGTCCGCACTCCCGACCGCTTCAGCGCCGTCTCACTGCCGCCCAGGGCCTGTACGTAATTTCCCCATTTTACATGAAACATCAGGGGAGAGGACAGAAGAATCAGTGTCAGGGCGAAAAGCACCGGAAACTGGAATTCCCCGATGCGGCCGATTCCCAACTGCATAAAAGCCTTTCCAAACTTGGTAATGGGTTTTCCGTCCGTAATCATCAGGGAAATTCCGCGGAGCATACCGCCGGAGGCCAGGGTGAGTACGAAAAAATTAATTCCCGTACAGTGAATGAGGGCGCCATTTAAAGCCCCCATCAGGCCTCCTGCCGCAATGCCTGTGAGGACAGCCGCCCAAATTTCAATTCCCCCATGGAGAGCCAGCGCTGTCAGGACTCCGCAGAGAGACACAATGGAACCGGCGGACAGATCCATTACTCCGGATGCAATGACAAAGGTCATGCCGACTGCCAGAATCATCCGGTAACTGGCTGCCTCCAGGATATTTCGTATATTTTTCCATGTAAAGAAGTATTCGCTTTTTCCTGCAAGAACCGCGCAGATAATAAGCAGCACAGCAGACAGAAAAAGCTGCTGCGAGTATTTACTCATCCATTTTTTCATCATCCGCCTGTTCTTCCCTTTCAATAATCGACTGGTACAGCTGTTCCGGGGAACTGTCCCTTGTCAGGAAGAAATCCACCTGTCTGCCGTTTTTGATTACGCATATCCGGTCGGAAATGTCATAGACCTGAAACAAGTTGTGGCTGATCAGGATAATGGTTTTTCCCTGTTTCTTTAAGGTGCGAAACAGATTCATAATCCGTTCCGTCTCCTTCATTCCCATTGCCGAGGTAGGTTCATCAAAAATCATAATATCGCCATTCTGATAGACGGCCCGCGCAATGGCGACGGCCTGGCGTTGCCCACCTGACATTTTCTCTACCGGCTGCCGGATATCCGGAATACGGATATGGAACTGTCTCAGAAGCTTTTCTGTTTCCTGATACATGGCTCTGTGATCAAGAAAAATACCGAAATGCAGAAGCTCACGTCCTAAAAAAAGATTGCCGGCGCAATCCTTGCAGTTGTCAAGGGCCAGATCCTGATAGACGGCTGTAATTCCCTGCTCCATTGCCTCCTTTGCGGTAAGAGAATGAAATACACGGTCTTTAATCTGGATGACAC
>OLQF01001331.1_pt1 | contig 10102 bp, 9 predicted proteins | sample 1643171 | NCBI WGS metagenome assembly OLQF01 (sample SAMEA3136702, study PRJEB25190) | human gut metagenome | reverse complement strand
TCCGGGACACATACCTGAAAAACGGACGCTATTCCGATGGGATCGACAGCGTCCTCTTAAAGATCATGAAATCCAGATATCGCCGCCCATACCGTGGACGGGGAAGATGAAGAAAGGATGTGGTACGAATATACAGAAATATGACACAAGAAAGAATAGAATCCATACGGAGAAGATATCCACCTGGAACAGAGGTCACGCTTAACAGCATGGAGGGGGAAAGTCACATGCCACCCGGCTTAAAAGGTAAGGTGGACATGGTAGATGATGCAGGGCAGATCCATGTAAACTGGGAGAATGGAAGCAGCCTTGCCCTCGTTCCGGGCGTAGACAGCTTCCACATCACAGATCTGCCAAGAGCAGAGAGGCCAAAACAGCAGCCATCCCGGTAACAGGAAGCCGGAAGTCAGACTGGGTGATCTGGCTTGCCGGACTGCCCGTCATCTGGTGGGCAGCCCTCCTGCTCGCAGATGCTATCCAGCCGGGAAGAAATCTCTTTGAGCTGATGGAGGTTCTAACGGAAAAGCTGAACCATCCGTTCCAGCTTCATTATACGGAATATACCATCAAGTCGGTGCTGGTCTGCACGTTACTCTACGCAGGCGGGATCGGCATTTTTTATTCCAGCCAGAAGAACTACCGCCGAGGGGAAGAGCATGGCTCCGCCAGATGGGGCGATGCCCGGCAGATCTGTAAGAAATACAGCCAGAAACCGTACTCCCAGAACATCCTGTTAACCCAGAACTTCCGCATCAGCCTGGACACCCACAAGCACCGCAGATGTCTGAACATCCTTGTGGTGGGTGGTTCCGGTGCAGGAAAATCCAGAGGCTTTGCCCTGCCGAACATCATGCAGTGCTGCTGTTCGATGGTCATTACCGACCCGAAAGCCGAGCTGCTCCGAAAGACAGGCGGTCTGCTGGAGAAAAAGGGATATGAGGTGCGTGTCTTTGACCTCATCAATCCCGACACATCTTTTTGCTACAATCCATTCGAGTATGTCCACGATGACAAAGACGTGCTCCGTCTTATTTCCAATCTGATACAAAACACCACACCCAAAGGTTCCCAGTCCTCCGATCCCTTCTGGGAGAAGAGCGAGACCGCACTGCTTCAGGCACTGATGCTGTACCTGCTCCACGAAGCTCCGCCGGAAGAACAGAACTTCGCTATGATCATGGAGATGTTAGGTTCTGCCCAGGTAAAGGAAGAGGACGAGGACTACGAGTCTCCTCTGGATATTTTATTTGACCGTCTGGAGATGCGGGACCCGGAAAGCATTGCCGTGAAGCAGTACCACATCTACAAGCAGGCGGCAGGAAAGACCGCCAAGTCCATCCTGATCAGTGTCGGTGTCCGTCTGGCAGCCTTCAATCTGCCGCAGATCGCCAAGCTGACCAATACCGATGAGCTGGATCTTTCCAGCATGGGCGAGAAGAAAGTAGCCCTTTTCTGCTGTATCCCGGATGCGGATACCTCTTTGAACTATCTGGTAGGCATGATTTACAGCCAGCTTTTCCAGACTCTTTATTACATGGCAGACCGTGTGCATGGCGGTGCCCTTCCGGTTCCGGTCAACTGCATCATGGATGAGTTTCCAAACGTATCCCTGCCAAACGAGTTTGAAAAAATTCTGGCAACCTGCCGATCTCGTTCCATTTATTGCAGCATCATCATCCAGAACATGAGCCAGCTAAAAGCTCTGTTCAAGGATTCGTGGGAGAGTCTGGTGGGCAACTGCGATGAGTTTTTATACCTGGGCGGCAACGAAAAAGAGACACACAAATATGTATCAGAATTACTGGGAAAAGAGACCATTGACACAAATACCTATGGCCAGACCAAGGGAAAATCCGGCAGCTACTCCACCAACTTCCAGCAAAGCGGAAGGGAACTGCTGCAGCCTGATGAAGTCCGTATGCTGGACAACCAGAATGCCCTTTTGTTTATCCGTGGGGAGCGTCCTATACTGGATGCCAAGTATGACCTGATGAAGCATCACAACATCCGGTATACCGAGGACGGCGGCGCCGGCCCGTTCAACTATGCGAAAGCACCGCTGGCACATGACGATTTTACCTTTGACGAAACAAGATATGACGATTACGAACTGCTTCTGGATGAGGACATCATCGGGGAGCTTTTTTGATGGGAGGAATGCCAATGAATTTACTGAAAAATAAGAAACACACAGAAATCAGGAAAGAGACCGCACCGCTGAAGATGAAGAGAGGGCAGAAGAAACTGTTTGTTCTGTATGCAGTCATGGTACTGTCGATCTGCATTGGGGCGACCTGCGTTTATGCCGCAGGCGATCCGCTGACCGTAGTCAATAACCTGTCCACGTTTATCTTTTCCCTGATCCGCGCCATTGGCCTGATCCTGCTGGGATTTGGTATCGTGCAGGTCGGTCTGTCCTTAAAGAGCCACGATCCAAGCCAGAGGGCAAACGGATTTCTGACACTGGCAGGCGGTATCATCATTACCTTTGCAAAAGAGATCCTGGATCTGATCATGGGATAGGAGAAGAGTCCAGAAGGGGAGCCATGCGAAATGCCGGCTCCCTGCTCACTTTTGAGGATGGGAGGTGAAACTGTTTGAGTGATAACTGGATCGTACAGAATCTAAATTCTGCCTTGCAGACCTGGAGCGACAAGCTGGCTGAAATCTGGACACTGCTGACGCAAAGCCCGGAGAATTTCAAGGGCGGGGCAATCTGGAGCGTGATGACGAACATCAACGGTGGACTGAAAGCCATCGGGTACGGCCTGCTGGTTCTGTTCTTTGCGGCAGGGCTGGTAAAAACCTGTGGGAGCTTCACGGATATGAAAAAGCCGGAACACGTAGTGAAAGCCTTTATCCGTTTTGCACTGGCACAGGGAGCCGTTATGTCCGGCATGGAGCTTCTGACTGCGATCTTTTCCGTTGTGCAGGGCATCGTAACAAATATCATGTCCCACTCCGGGATGGCGGGTGGAACTGTAACGGAGCTGCCCTCGGAGATCGTGGACAAGATCGAAGCGGTGGGGATGCTGGAATCTATCCCTTTGTGGATCGTAACTTTATTAGGAAGCCTGCTGATTACGGTATTGTCATTTGTCATGATTCTGACTGTATACGGGAGAATGTTTAAGCTGTATATGTACACAGCCATCGCACCGATTCCATTGGCAACCTTTGCCGGGGAGCCAACCCAGTCTGTAGGAAAGAACTTTATCCGTTCCTACGCCGGGGTATGTCTGGAAGGAGCCATCATCGCACTGGCCTGCATCATCTTTTCGGTGTTTGCATCAAGTCCGCCGGCCATCGGGGACACCAGCCTGTCCGCCGTGACCATTGTCTGGAATTACGTCGGGGAACTGGTATTTAACCTGCTGGTACTGGTCGGGGCAGTCAAGGCATCCGACCGTATCGTAAAAGAAATCATGGGATTATAGGAGGCGAAAAAAATGGAAGAACCAAAGACACTGAGCTACGACTGGCAGTATGGCCGGGAGGAATTATTTCTCAGGGTAGACAGTTACATGAGCGATGACAATCTCTATATCGGGCTTTACCATATGGAAGATGGATACCCGGAAAGCTTTGCAGACCTTACGGTAAACCTGCCTTTTGCTCCGCTGGGCGGTATCAATGAAGCCTATATCGACCACAATTTCAGCAAAGAAAAGCTTCGTTTTATAAAGCAGCATAAGCTGGGAACGATACAGCCGGATACCGCATCCTCCGGTTACTGCATTTTCCAGAGGGTTGCATTCGACCTGAAAAAACTGGCAGAGCTTGATCCGGAAGGAACAAAAAGATTTATGGAAAGAAATGGCATACGGCAAAGGGATGTACCAAAACAGAAACAAAAGAAAAAACAGAGATTACAAAGAGAAAGGTAGAAAACAACATGGAAGTGAAAATGAATAAAGAAATCCGAGACTATCAGGAGTCAATGTTCTGGGGCTTAAGCTTCCGGCAGTGCTTATTTTCGGTACTGGCGATCCTGGCAGCCCTTGGAATCTATTTTGTCACCCGGAAATATGCCGGGGAACAGGTAACCGGATGGCTGTGCATCCTTGGGGCGGCTCCCTTTGCAGCCTGCGGCTTTTTTCGTTACCACGGCATGACGGCAGAACAGTTTGCATGGGTAGTCATTAAATCCGAACTGCTGTACCCGAAGCGGCTGGTATTTAAGTCGGAGAACCTGTACTTTTCCTGCATGGAAGAGAGCCTGCGGCTGGGTGAGAAAATGATGGGAAACGGAGCGGAACTTCTGGAAAAGAAGCGGACGAAACAGAAGAAACCAAAGAAGCGAAGAGGAAGGGGTGATGCCTTTGATTAAAACCTTGAGTCAGACACTGAAACAGGACAAGGAAAAATTTAAAGTACCGAAGTCTGTCCAGCAGGCCATCCCGATTCGCAAGATTTGGCCAGATGGTATTTTTCAGGTGGAGAGCAAGTATTCCAGGACATTCCGGTTTACGGATATCAACTATTCCATTGCCAGTAAAGCGGACAAGACGGAAATGTTCCTGGACTACTCTGAACTTTTAAATGCACTGGATTCTGGCTGTACGGCGAAGATCACCCTGAACAATCGTAAGATCAACAAGGAAGAGTTTGAGCAGTCCCTGCTGATCCCGATGAAAGGGGACGGTCTGGACGAGTACCGGAAAGAGTACAATGACATGCTCCTTTCCAAGATCTCCGGTACCAACAACAGTATCTACCAGGAACGCTATCTGACCATCAGCGTCCACAAGAAAAACATCGATGAAGCCAGAACCTATTTCGCACGTGTGGGAACGGACATCATCACCCATCTGGCCAAGCTGTCCTCTATTGGGGAAGAGCTGGATGCAGAGCAGAGGCTACAGATCTTCCGGGACTTTTTCAAGGCAGACGTTCCACAGAGTTTTCCATTTGACATGAAAGCCTTTGCGAAAAAAGGACACAGCTTCAAAGACTGGATCTGCCCGGACACGATGGAATTCCATAACGACCATTTCAAGCTGGGCGAGCAGTACGGCAGAGTCCTTTTTATGGAAGATTACGCCAGCTATGTAAAGGATGAGATGATCTCCGAACTGTGCAGCCTTGGCAGGAACCTGATGCTGTCCATTGATATCATCCCCGTACCGACAGACGAAGCGGTGCGTGAGATCCAGAACCGACTGCTGGGCGTGGAGACAAACGTCACCAACTGGCAGAGACGCCAGAATGCCAACAATAACTTTTCAGCCGTAGTTCCCTATGACATGGAGCTGCAGAGAAAAGAGACCAAGGAAATGCTGGACGATCTGACCACCAGGGATCAGAGGATGATGTTCGGCATCCTGACAATGGTACATATGGCAAACAGCAAGAAACAACTGGACTCCGATACGGAAACCCTGTATTCCATTGCGAGAAAACACCTCTGCCAGATGGCAACTTTGAAGTGGCAACAGGTCGATGGACTGAATACCGTCCTGCCGTATGGCCTGCGGAAAATCGATGCAGTGCGTACCCTTACTACAGAATCCACCGCCGTCCTGATCCCGTTCCATACGCAGGAAATCATGCAGCCGGGAGGCATCTATTATGGGCAGAATGCCGTCAGCAAAAATATGCTGGTGGCAGACCGAAGGAAGCTGTTAAACGGCAACTCTTTCCGACTGGGTGTCAGCGGCTCCGGCAAGAGCTTCTCGGCAAAAGAGGAGATCGTAGACCTTGCCCTTTCCACGGAAGATGACATCCTCATCCTCGATCCGGAGTCGGAGTTTGCTTCTCTGGTGGAAGCCTTAAACGGAGAGGTCATCCGGATCTCGGCAACCTCGGATACCCATCTGAATGCACTGGATATGGATTCTGCCTATGGCAATGATCGAAATCCTCTGATTGAGAAGTCAGAATTTATCCTTTCCCTGTTTGAGCAGCTCGTAGGAGCCGGAAACCTTTCGGCAAAGGAGAAATCCATCCTTGACCGCTGCACCGCAGATGTGTACCGGGATTATATGAGGGGCGGTTACAAAGGGCAGGTGCCGACCTTAAAGGACCTGTACCGACAACTCATGCTCCAGCCGGAAGAAGAAGCCAGAGGGCTGGCTCTGTCTTCGGAACTGTTTATCAATGGCAGTCTGAACACCTTTGCCCAGGAAACCAATGTCAACACGAAGAGCCGTATCATCGACTATGACATCCGGGAGCTGGGCGAACAGCTGATGCCCCTTGGCATGCTGGTCACACTGGATTCGATTTTTAACCGTGTGATCCAGAACTGGAAGAAGGGAAAAACGACATGGATCTTTGCGGATGAGTTTTATCTGCTGTTCCGCTATGAATACAGTGCGGACTTTTTCTACCGCCTGTACAAGCGTATCCGTAAGTATTCCGGATTTGTAACCGGACTTACCCAGAACGTTGAGGAACTTCTGAAATCCGATACCGCCCGCCTGATGCTGGCGAACAGTGAGTTCCTGATCCTTTTGAATCAGGCTACCACCGACCGGGATGAGCTGGCGGCACTTCTGAATATTTCAGACAACCAGTTATCCTACATCACCAATGTGGGTGCCGGCCATGGTCTGATTCGCTGTTCCGGAAATCTGGTGCCGTTTGAAAATTCGTTTCCAAGAAATACAAAACTGTACCGCCTGATGACAACCAAGCCGGGCGAAGCGTAAGAGCGGGACAAGCCGGGACTGGAGGTGAGAGATGAAGGATATCAAAACCAAAGAAGTTACAACAAAACCAAAGACCAAAAATCCTGCCTCCAGAATTCCCAAGGAGCTGATGCGGACGGCCATACTGGAGAGCAAGGAAAAATCCCAGACCATCGCAAATGCCAGGGACAATGACATGGGAGAACAGTCCCCATCCGAATATGCCAGTGGGAAAGTCGCATCCGCAGAGGAATGGGCTGCAAGAAAGACAGGCAGAACTGTAACCAGAGCCGGAAAGACAGCCGCACAGACTTCCTACGAGAAGATCAAACAGAGAGCCGCTGGCAAAAAAGAAGCAGAAAAAGAAGCGGAGAAAGAAACCGCCAGAGGAACAGGGGACACACAGACCGCCGATCCTGCCAGTCGGGAAGCTCAGGAAGCACAGATCCGGGAAGTACAGATCCAGGAAGCCCAGCGGCAAAAGGTGGTTTCAGATGCCGTCAAAACGAAAGAGCAGAAGATCCGGGCTGCCAGGGAGACACCAAGAATCCAAAACGGACAGGAGATAGCAGAAATGAAGCAGCTCTCCATCCGAGAACAAAGCCGGAAGAAGGAAGCAAAAGATACAGTAAGGCAGACCACCATCCGTCAGAAACAGCCGGAAACCATTCGGATCAAGGAAAAACCAAGGAAACAGCCGGAGCCGAAAACCATACAGAAGCGTACCATCAAGACGGCTCCCCAGTCTGCGAAGATCAGCGTCCAGCCAGAGCAGAAGCTCCGTGCGACCAGTTCCAACGCCCTGACGGTCCGGATGCAGAAGCAGATGGAACGAAGGGCAGCGAAGCAGGCGGCAAAGAAAGCTGCCATGCAGACTTCCAACAGCGTCCGCCGGATGCAGAAAACGGCAAGGGCAGGGCGGAATACCTTCAAGGCAGCCAAGGCCGCCGTGGAAGCGGCAGCGAAAACCGTGCAGTCCATGATGGCTGCACTGGGAGCCGCCGGGGCAGTCATTGTTCTTCTACTGGTTATCATGGTTGGAATCATTGGCGGTGCGGCATTTTCGGGAAGCTCGGAGAGCAACGAAGCACTCAGCCAGGAAGTCCTTTCCTATACGGCAGTCATCCAGAAATACGCCAACCAGTACGGAATCCCCGAATATGTTTCCGTGATACAGGCGATCATGATGCAGGAATCCGGCGGCCGGGGAACTGATCCCATGCAGAGCAGTGAGTGCCCATACAACACCAGGTACTCCAACAGTCCCAATGCCATTCAGGATGCAGACTACTCCATCCAGGTGGGAATCCAGTATTATGCGGACTGCCTGAAGGAAGCCGGATGCACCAGCCCACAGGATATGGACAAGCTGAAGCTGTCTCTGCAAGGATATAACTACGGCAACGGATACATAACGTGGGCGCTCCGAAACTACGGGGGCTACAGTGCAGAAAATGCTCTGCAGTTTTCCAATGATCAGGCTGCTTCGCATGGCTGGAGTGCCTATGGCGATCCAGAGTACGTCCCACATGTCCTGCGGTATTATTCCAGCGGAGGATTGTTTGCCGGCCTGTTTGGAGGCAACGGCCAGATTGTATCCGTGGCACTTACCCAGCTCGGAAATGAAGGAGGCCAGAAGTTCTGGTCGTGGTATGGCTTTGACAGCCATGTGGCATGGTGTGCCTGCTTTGCCAGCTGGTGTGGGGATCAGGCGGGTCTAATCGAGAGCGGAAAGATGCCAAAATTCTCCCTGTGCGATGACGGAATCGCATGGTTCCAGAGCAAAGGAAAATGGAAGAGCCGGGGATATTCCCCAGCACCCGGAACCCTGATCTTCTTTGACTGGAACGGGGATGGAACCTCAGACCATGTAGGAATCGTGGAGAAAACCGAGGGCAGTACCGTATACACCGTAGAGGGAAACTCCAGCAATGCCGTGAACCAGAGAAGCTATGATATCAATAACGGAACGATCATGGGATATGGTATACTTTGAAAATTAAAATAGAATATAAGTTATAACCTATGAAAAGAAATTTGATATGTGTAAGTTGATAATGAAAGTCGATGCAAGTATGGATTCTTATGCAAAGATTATTTAAAGAACCATAAAAATACGCTGTATCAGTTTATGCTTCTGTAGGACACTATTAGAGAGCATGTGATATATTATCTGTAAATAAAAAACCAGAGATCAGTAATGGACACACTGATTTTCTGGTTTTTTTATGAATAACTGTATTACTGTATTGACAAATATATCACAGTGCGATATAACGTAAGTATCGAAGTACGATATATCGCACTGAAAGGAAAGGTTTATGGATGCACATATAAAAAAGGTTTACGTTCCCATGACGGAGACAAGTTTTTACATATTGTTATGTCTTCGTACTCCAAATCATGGATACGGGATTGTACAAAAAGTAAGAGAACTGACAGAAAATGAAGTGGTACTTGGTCCTGGAACCATGTATGGAAGTCTTTCAAAAATGGAAAAAGATGGCCTAATCCATTTTATCAGGGAAGAAGATAAAAGGAAAATTTATGAGATCACAGAACTCGGTACGGAAGTTCTGGAGCTTGAGCTAAAAAGAATCCGCAGATTGTATCGTAATGCACAGGAGGTAACGCAATGAAGAAACTCAAAAAAGAAATTCGCTGGTTTAGTATTATGGAGTACGAAAAAGAAGAAAATTACCTGAGCAAAAGGCACTTGGAAGGTTGGAAATTCAAGAGCGTAACATTTCCTGGACTATATACATTTGAGAGATGCGAGCCTGAGAAGGTAATTTACCAGCTAGATTACAATAAAGAAGGAATCAAACATCAGAGTGAATATATACGAATGTTTGAAGATTGCGGATGGGAATACCTGACAGAATTTGATGGATACAATTATTTCAGGAAACCAGCAGACAAGATGCAACAGAAAGAGGAAATATTCTGTGACGACATCTCCCGTCTGGATATGATGAATCGGATTTTTCGTGGAAGAGTAATTCCGTTAATATTGATGATTCTTTGTATCCTGATTGATACTATTGTAACAGATCCCAGTGAACCAGGCTGGATACCAGTATTTTTTAGGGTAATGTTAGTTGTATATGTTATTACTTTTCTACAGTTTGCTGTAAAATATTTTGTATTTTGGAAAAAAGTAAAAAAATAGTATACAGTTGACAACTCATCAACGTAAAGAGTTCATTGTCTAAATGAGTAGGGAACTTCTTTTCTGACTTTAAAAGAATTTTAAATTTTTTGTTACCACCCGAAATTATTTACGATATATAGTATGAATAGATAATAACGGAAATGTAAAAGGGACAGTAGATGTAAAAAATCAGCTTTGTCCCTTTTGTAACCTAAATTTGATATGTATAAGTTAACTTTTTTATTTGATTAAATTTATATGAAATGAAAAGAACCAGTGAGAGAATCGTTAAATTTCACTCACTGGCTCAATTCGT
>OLQF01001329.1_pt1 | contig 10137 bp, 10 predicted proteins | sample 1643171 | NCBI WGS metagenome assembly OLQF01 (sample SAMEA3136702, study PRJEB25190) | human gut metagenome | reverse complement strand
TCATCGTAATAAGCTGCTCCGTAAAGAAGTTCTTTCATAATATCCTCCTGTGATCTGGTAAAATACTCTGACTTAACTATATTAACAAAAATCCGTGGCTGATTATATCATGCATTCTTTAATTTTATCACGTTTTTCAGTTGTTTTATTACAATTTGGGGATTTCTCTTTATAGAACTCTAACCGGCAGGAAAATCTCCCACCGGTTAGAGTTAGTTTTTCTTAAACTATTATTATATATTGCAATACAAATCAATTAGTTATGAATTTTAGAACAGTATACTGAAATTGTTCATAATTACAGTAATAACAACTTTTATCGGAAAATGCATTATTGATATACTTGCTATTTCAACAAAAGAAGCAACTATTGGCAAATCATTATTAACTCTTCTTCTTACTCTTTTGACGGTAACAATATTACGTAAAGTTATTCAAAGTGTAGTACAGTATAGTCAGTCAATGCATGGTGAGTTAATCAATGGAAATATTTCATTAATGATTATGGATAGGTCTTTAAATGCTGATCTTGAATATTTTGATAACCCTCAATTTAATGATAAATTATTATCTGTAAATCAGGATTCCTATGTCATTCCCAATATTTTGTGGAATGTCATTTCTGCTATAAGTGCAACCATATCTTTTATATGCGTATTCATAGTTTTATGTCAAGCTAATATAGTCTATGGTGTAATATTAATTGCATCTGCAGTACCATCTTCATTAGTAGCTGCCAAATATACTAGATTATTGTATAATTTAAGCTTGGAACAAATCAATGGTACACGACAAATGAGTTATGCACAAAGCATAGCAACTGATAAAAATTATGCGCAAGATATTCGATTGTTCAATTTCGGCAATTGGCTAAAAACGCGTTACAGAAATATTTGGCATGTATTTCTAATGGAAAGACGTAATATGAACCGCAAACGATCCTTTGTAACTGGACTATTAGAATGCCTACCAGAAATAATTATTACGTTAATTAGCATAGATATTGCATTTAAAATACTTAATGGAAAAGCAACTATTGGAGATTATGCATTATACACTGGATTAATGGGGCAATTATGGAATGCTATAAACTCATTATCATCTTCAGCAGTAGAAATATATGGAAATAGATTAAAAATAGAAAATATGAAATCATTAGATAAATTTAAAAACAAAATTATTGATAGTGGTACATATAGGTTACATGAAGTACGTTCTATCAACTTCAAGGAGGTTAGCTTTTCATATCCTGGCACCAATCGTCTCGCCTTAAATGCAGTAAGTTTTGAAATATACAAAGAAGAAAAAGTCGCATTTGTTGGCGTGAATGGATCAGGTAAGTCAACTCTAATTAAATTACTATTGCGTATGTATGAACCAGATAGTGGCACTATCTACATTAATGGTCTAAATATTCAACAATATAAAATTACCGAGCTACGAGCTAATTTTAGTGTATATTTTCAGGAAATGTTAAATTATGGATTCTCATTAAGAGAGAACTTTATAATTACAGATACTGGTCAAATACCATCGGATGCCAACATAAAATCAGCTTTGAAAAATGCTTCTTTTGAAGATCTGGCTGAACGCTCTTCCAAACATCTTGATGCTACTCTTATGCGTTTTTTTGATACAGATGGTATTGAACTCTCTGGTGGCCAATTTCAGAAATTAGCTTTAGCCCGAGTTTTATATCGTAGAAATACGGTATTTATACTGGACGAACCATCATCAAACCTAGATCCAATTGCTGAAAAAAATATATTTAAATCACTAGAAACAATAACAGCAAATAAAATGACTATATTCACTTCGCATCAATTATCAAATGTATATTTAGCAAGCCGAATTATTGTATTAGAAAACGGGGAAGTCATTGAAGATGGGACGCATGCAGACCTTTTGAAAAACAATCAACGTTACGCTGAACTATTCCATTATAAACAAGAAAGGTATAATTCAGCAAATTAACTGCAAAAGACTTTGAAACTAATTTATATATAATCGGGAGCATGTTATAATGTTGTCAGTAAAGATACGATAGGGGGGGGGGGCATATATTGAAAAAGGAATATTCTTTGTTGCATAATTTATTGTTATATTCTGTCTTGATTTTTTATGTGATTATTTTGTTCTTGCTACTGTTTATGAAGAGATATTCATTTCGTTCAATAAACATGATTCCATTTCATACCATAAATAGCTACTTACTTGATGATGATATAATTCGCCATAGTTTTTCATTTATCAATATAGCAGGGAATATCGTTTTATTCATACCATTAGGTGGATACATTACCTTATTTAATCATGATAAAAGACTTTATAAAAACCTTTTGTTTGTTATCATATTCAGTGTTATTGTTGAAATCATACAATATGCTTTTAGAGTAGGTGTATCTGATATTGATGATGTGATTTTAAATGGCCTGGGTGGATTAATCGGTATACTAATATATAAAGGATTACTGCTGATATTGAAGGATAAAAGGAAGGTTAGACATACTGTTGCAGTATTTGCTCCTATAGTTGCAATTGTATTCTTTGTTACGTTATTCATCTTCAACGCTTAATTAGATTTATAAATTAAGAAGCAAAGGGACACAAGAATTTTATTACAGGCTCCTTATTAAAATGTCAATGTAATGACTAATCCCAATGATGATAGCATGGTACATGAGTCTACAGATTGTATGTGGTTTAGTATTAAATAGTCCACTATAATAATATGGTAACGAAGATAATGTCACTCGCCTTTTTCAGGGAGTGGCATTATTGAAATAGATGGGAGAATATATGGAATATATTATACAGGTCAAAGGGCTAAAAAAAGTGTATAGGCAGGGAGATATAAAGTAAACGCTCAATAGCCTGTACCTTGCAAATCACAAGGTCGCTGTTATTTGCGCCCCTGTGATTCCTGTGGTGCGCCTTGCGGCGCACGTTTCTAACGGGTGAAAGTCGTGTGTTCTGCAAGCTGTTATCAGCTTGCCAGTGAAAGTCTGGTCAAGGTAATCGCCAGTGAGCCTTGTAGCGAGCCTCCAATGCTTTTGGGCGACCAATTGTGTTGAAGCGAGGTATGCCTGTGAGAAACAGGTGTAAAATAGCAGTCCGTAACATAAAGTGAATCCTGTAGCATCGTTACGTTAACCCTGCAAAGGGACAAAAGGGAGTCGAGTCACTGACTTTCTGACGAAGACCATGGAAGATGTGCAGATACTGGAATACAGCATTGAAGAACCCTTCGGTGTAGAGGGAGCGGAATGTTATGAAAGTTGATAACGGAACAGAAGAGATTTCATACCATCATATAACCACAAGTATGTAATCGGAGATATAAGCAGGCATGCGAAGTTCTTCGAAATGTGGTATGAGAAGTCGGAGGAGCCCATAGTATCTATGAACTATTGGCAAGAGAAACAATAGGAGAAAAGGGGCTCTGCTTTAATCAGGATTAACGGGAAGGTAAGGGATAGTGCATGCCAAATATTGGACAACAACACTCAATAGAAAAGTCACGACAACTTCAACGTAATCTATACCTGACAGCCAAAAAAGATAAGCGGCGCAGGTTTCATGCGCTGTATGACCGTATCTTTCGCCTGGATATTTTGTGGCGGGCATGGAAAGAAGTACGAGCAAACAAGGGAAGTGCTGGGATAGATGGCATCACCTTTGATATGATTGAGGAATACGGAGTAGAGGAATACTTGCTGGATATTCAAGAGGATTTGCAGAATAAAAAATACAGACCTAAACCGGTAAAAAGAGTATACATTCCAAAACCGGACGGAAAACAAAGACCATTGGGGATACCCACGGTGACTTCATACTGCACACCTCCCAACGATGTTTTGGAATGCTGCCTCCAGCTATACGGAAGGCAGCTGGTTTCAGGGTAAAGAAAACCTATGTATAAAGAGCTTTTATTGATTCCAGATTGGTATCATCGATCAATACCTCCCAAGGCCACCCGGGATGCTGCTTTTTGGCGGGGATCTTTCCCGCAGAGATGCCATAATAGATCTTTCCGGTGGATATGCCCAGCAGGCTGGCGGCTTCAGCAACAGAGATGCCTTGACGGTTTCTCTGGTAAGGGCCGGAAATAGCATGCTTGTAACGGATCCATCTGACACCGGCATAAGTGAAGTTTTTTCCTTCCGGGGTGGTCAGGCCGTCCTGGTTCAGACAGTCGGCGATCTCGTAATCATCCATGGATGAAGCGAGATCACGGATGATGGTGATGGTATCATCCGTGTGCCGCCTGCGGTCCGCGCAGGGGAGGGGATTTTTTAAGGATAAGTGTTCGACTCTGCCGCTGCGGAAACGGATGCCTATTGAAAAATCAGGACATCTTTTTTCTAACAGGACGGTGATATCTTCAATCAGGACACGTATAATGCGCTTCTTCTCCACTGGTGTTGAAGAGGGTGCGTTCCAGATCTCAGGGATCCTGCGGGCAAGGTCCAGGATGTCCTTTTCCTCTTCTTCGGAAGGGACCCAGTTTTTTTTGAACGGTATGCAGCGTAATCCTGCTTTGCTTTTTCCAGATCCTTGAGCTTCTGGTCCCAATTCGCTTCCAGGGAACGGACAACGAGCCGGTTTTCCGGATCTGCAAGCATGAACTGCCTTTCTGCACGGTCTGCTTCGTACTGTGCCCGTTCGACTGCAAGGAGCCATTGCTTATCCGACATCCTGTCCGTGTCATTGATACTGTGCATCACCTTCAGGGAGATCTCCAGTTCCGAAGGCTTCATAATGGAGAGGATCTTATCGGATACAGCCTGGTCGAGGGGAACGGCAGGGACGGAGGAACAGGTGGCCTTGCTGCCGTGTTCCCAGCGGCCGACGCATTCGTACAGGGGGCGTATGCCGCCATTCCCGGTATAACGGACAGTCATGCGGCGGCCACACTTGCCGCAGATCAGGAGTCCCGGGAGGAGGGCGGCGCCTTCGCGCGCCGGTCGCAGAGCTCTGTGTTTGTCTGGTTGGAGCAGAGCTGTTTTTGGTTCGCTTCGAAATCGTCCCAGGAGATATAGGCCTGGTGATGCCCGGGAATGAATACCCTCCATTCTTCCTTGTCAGGGAGACGGACGGGATGGTGTTCGAAATGGCCGTCAGCATTTACGGTTTTATTGTCCCGGTAACGGCCATACACATATGCGCCAGTATAGGCAGGGTTATGTATGACGGAAAGGACACGGCTGTGGGTCAGCGTCCCCCAGGTGAGCTTTCCATCCCATGCACCGCCATAGGCGCGTTTAGGAAATAGGATGCTGTTTTCTGCGAAATACCGCACAACGCCGTAGGCGCTCCCAGAGGTACGGAAAACACTAAACAGGGTGGAGACCGCATGCTGCACTTCCTCATCCGGATCTATGATAGTCCTGCCGTTGGGGTCATAGTTTATTGTACTGTATACACATACCAAATAGACCAGTGTAAGAAATATAAGATTCAGAGATTGATAAAGCAATTGTTATGTGATATTATTACTATTGGTAATATATATATAACATATAAATGTCTCTGTTTTGTCACTAGAGAAAAGGAGTGATACAGAGTATAATAATTTTTAATGACACAAATTCAGGCAAAGACGAGGAGGACGCTATGATAAAAAAAGTAAATAAACTTTTGGTAATTGTAATAATTGCAGTGGCAAGCATCATTGAAGTTGGTTGTACCCAAAGTAAAAACGATAATTTCAAAACAGGCGGCAGTGAACAATCTATGGAAAGCACAGTAGACGAAGGTGAAATATCTATCACAAATGAAAGTGACACAATTTCTACCGGAGGGGAGGAAGGAATCGAGCAAGAAGCAGTTGTTGAATCAGAAACGGAGGGGGCAGAGCAAAAGAGAGAAAGCATCGCAATAGAAACAGCACCAGTGACTAGGGATGATACTATTTTATATGGAAGTATCAAAACGATAGACGGTTTTCAGATGGTTGACGGTACTGACGTCCCGGTACAGGTATCATTTAATGTTACGAATGTTCAGGAAGGAGAATCGGCATATAAAACACTTATCTCAGGTAATGCAGAAATTCCGAAGGCGGAGAATGGCATGGAGTATGTTGTAGTAACTCTGAATGTTACCTATGATAGCGGAACGCCAGACAATCTTTATATCATGGAAGATTATGCTTCTTTAGATTCGGCAAAGATGTACTTCGCACTTTCTAATGGGGATAGCAATGCAGAGCAGTTCACAAAGCATCTCAGCGATAGTATTTATAATTTAACTGTCGAAAAGGGAAAAAGTGCTCAGGGGTCAGTTGCGTTTCTGCGTAAGATGGGCAGCAATGAGCCATTATATTTTGTAGGATATGGAAAAACCATTAAGTTTGATATTGCAACGTCTGGTAGGAGTAAATCATCAATGGATACTTCATTCTCTGAAACATTGGCTGAACAATCGATAGATGCCCTTGTAGCAGAAAAGCAAGTGGTAATAAACCAATTAAAAAAACAGGCAGAAGATAATGCAGAGAAGGACCGCTATAACATTATAGAAGCTCTCGGCGATGCGGAATCTGATGAGCGTTGGAGTGCGGCAAACCAATTTATTCAAGACCAATATCCTGATTATTTTTCTAGTAGGGAACTACTGCAAAGCAGCATAGAATACGGTCATTATCTTGCCTCTTTATATAAAGATTATGAAGGACAGGATAATGGAAGGGGACGGTATTATGAAATGGGAAAACTTGTTTCAGAAGCAGCACAAAATGTATATCTGGGAATTAATAAATCAAAAGATGAAATGGTTGTAGATAAGATGCAGAAATTGGAAGAGCAGCTTAAATTTTTTTATGACAAATATTATGGTAAGTTGTCTGCCGACAAATAAAAGGTTAATTTGATAGAAGATGTGAGTTTACAATTTGATAGAAGATGTGAGTTTACAATTGACATAGGGTCTCCTTATTAATAGGTATAACCGGTTATAAAGCAATAACAAATTTATCTATGAAGGAGAGAAGAAAATGTCAATTATTGAAACAATCATCAACAAAGCGTTAAGTTTTGAAGGAGTCGCCGAAAATCCGGCTGGAAGCAATAATGTTCAATTCAACACTCATTATTATGGGCGTGAGGTGCATGATGGCGACACTGGCCCGAATGCAGCATATCCTTGGTGTGTTACCTTTTTATGGGATGTTTTCCGATTATGTGGGGCCTCCAACATTTTCTGTGATGGGCAAAAAACTGCGTCAACGGTATACGTTTATGACCATTATAATAATGGGCGGTTATTTTCCACAGGACAGACTGGTGACTTTATACTAATGAAAACTTCTGACAGCACAAACAAAGTTAATCATATCGGCTTAGTAATCAGCCGGAATAGCGATGGAAGCTATGAAACGATTGAGGGAAATACCGGAGGTAATATTGCTAATGGAGGTTCCGTATTACGGAGAACACGTCGTAGTGGCGGTTCTGGATATACCATCGTGACATTTGCAAGACCAAATTATGTTGAACCTGAACCTATCGAAGAAATTCCGGTAAGCGCACAGTTAACAGTTCAGGGAACTAATGTTAATGTAAGGACAAGTCCCCAAACTGGAGCAATTGTAAAAACATTGAATACAGGTGCTCGAATCCAGGCTACAGGCCGTGTTCTGATTAACGGAGACCCCTGGTTCCATATTACAGATGGCTGGATTAGTGGTAACTTTGTCCAGGGCTGGGTAAAAGATTACAATGACAACAACAGATGGTGGTATCTGGAAAAGAATTACACCTATCCGGTCAGCGCTTGGAAGACCATTGCTGGCAAAGATTACTGCTTTGGCAAGGACGGCTATCTGTTCGTTGAATGTTACATCAAATCAGAAGTCAACGATACCTACTATTGGGTAGACGATGACGGCGTCTGGTTAGACCAGTATAATACCACAGTTCCGGATTCGGGTTATCGAGTAGTTTACAATTACAAAACAGAAAATGCTTACCAGGGGTGATTCATTGCTATCGCGGGAAACGTAAGGAATTTGACAATTTATAAGTGAAACGCTTAGATGGACAGTATGTTCTTTTTGTAGAGCATACTGTCTGTTTAAAATGTCAATATTATCATTTTTCTATTGACAAATATTATTTATTAAAACAGTTTACAAATAGAAAGCAAAGTCCTTCTTATATAGTGTAATCAGTAATCACCTCTAAGAAAGGAGCTTTTTTATGAGTAAATTAGACAGTGTTATTATGAACAGTAAGGAAATGCAGCTTGTTACCGGCGGCGATGCAAACATTCCAATGAAGGCTGCTTATAAAAACAAGGAAAGCTGCAAAAGCGAAGGAGCCCATCTGCTGGATATCCATGTGGTTAAGGATATGACCATACAGGAAATTGCAGAAGAAATTTTTGCCCATGCCGTTGCGTATTATAAGGGAGACGCTCTCCGTTCCGTGCCAGGTGTAGGTAATGATGTTGCAGACTATTTAATCGCCCATGGCGCTGAAGTGTACATCGCAGATGGAGGCGACACATGGTATAGGAAAGCCGCTTATTCGGTTATCTGGACGTTTTTCGAAAGTTTTTAAACAAACCTGTAAACCCGGTGACTATTGATTACAAGGGGGCTCTGTCTGTTAAGGCAGGGCCTCTATTATTACGGAGGTATATTTTGAAAATATCGCTTATACTCCAAGAGTATCCCTATGAGTGCGGAGTGGCATGCTTGGCAATGATTGGTGCTTTCCATGGAAAAAGTATTAAATTAGAAGAATATAGAAAATTGTTTAACTGTCCAACTCAAAGGCAAAGTTTTGACGATATATGTAAAGCAGCAGCTAAAATCTCATTAGAAACAACTGGCATTAAAATTAAAGAATTGAAGGACTCCTTAATCTTTCCCTGCATAGGACAATTAGAAATAACTGAAGGCAGCTTGCATTTTGTGGTTATTTATAGTGTAGGTGAAAATATAGTAATAGCTGATCCGGCACGTGGATTAAGGCAAATCCCTAATGATATATTTAATAAAATATTTACAGGTAATGTTTTACTGTTCCGTGTTAAAACATAATAAAAATATATAGAGTATTCTGTAACAATATAATAACTTAATTGTCTTATTGGTGTATTTACCTTAAAATAGAAAGGAGTCGATATGGAAAACGAAACATTTAGTGAAATATATGAAATATATGCCAAGCAGGTATATCATTTCTTGTTACATCTAAGTGGAAATCATAATACCGCCGAGGAACTTACGCAAGAAACTTTTGTAAAGGCATATCTGAATTTGGATAATTTCCGAGGAGAATGCCGCTTATATGTATGGCTATGCCAAATTGGCAAAAATCTATATTTTAACTATATAAAAAAAGAAGCCCGCTATGCTCCAATAAGTGAGATAATCCATATGCCGTCTGAAGGTCAAAGTGTGGAAGATATGGTCTTGTCAACGGATTCGGTCAACGAACTTATGCGCGCAATATCAGAATTACCCGAACCATATCAATCCGTTTTTGTATACCATGTTTTTTCACAGATGTCTTATAATGAGATAGGAACTATGTTATTAAAAACAGATACCTGGGCGCGAGTTACATATTATCGTGCCAAAAAAAAGTTACAGTCAATTTTAAAGGAGGAAATGCGCTATGAAATGTGAAATTATAAAAGACCTGTTGCCATTGTATATAGAGAATTTATGCAGCGAGGCAAGCAGGATAGAGATAGAAAATCATCTGGAAACATGCAAGGAATGCCAACAGGAATATACACAATTACGTCAAGATTATATATCAAAAACCAGTAGCCAGACGACAGAAGATTTTCTTGAGGAAAAAGCCTTGTTTGATAAAAGTAAGCAGGAAATCAAAGAATCATTTGTAAACAAAGTCATTAAAAAATTCTTTACAGTAATATCTATATTAGGTTCGTTTATAAATGTGGCAATGGTTATTATAACTTTCATAATATATCAATATAAATATCCCAAACTTTATTTTAAAGAACTGGGGTCTACGCAGATATTGATATTGATTTTACCGTTTCTTCCTACAATATTAGCATTAATAGGAAGAACTATTATTTGGAAATGTAAAAAATATAAATTTTCTATACAAAAAGAGACAGGCGAACGTATCTTTTCATTATTAAAAGGAT
>OLQF01001328.1_pt1 | contig 10160 bp, 10 predicted proteins | sample 1643171 | NCBI WGS metagenome assembly OLQF01 (sample SAMEA3136702, study PRJEB25190) | human gut metagenome | reverse complement strand
ACCGGATACGGAAAAGCCCGCAGAATTAAATATAGAGAAATCAAATACAGAAAAAACAATTACTTATGGATCAAGTACCGATTCCATTCCCTTCCGGGAGCCAGCGGCAGCACAGCTGCCGGAACGGAAAGGAAGGGATGCGATGTCTGTCTCAGAGATGGAAAGTTATCGGGATTTGATTTTGGAGAACATCGAGTATGACCACCTGTGCCGGGAGTTTACCACCTATCGGGAGGACCTGGACGAGATTGTGGAGCTGATGGTGGAGACCGTCTGCGCCAAGCGGAAAACCACCCGGATCGCTGGCAGCGACTTCCCCCATGAGGTGGTCCGCTCCCGTTTTTTGAAGCTGGATTGCTCCCACATCGAGTTTGTCATGGAATGCCTGCGGAACAATACCACCGAAATCCGCAACATGAAGCAGTATCTGCTTGCGGTGCTGTTTAATGCGCCGACCACGATCAGCAACCACTACACCGCACAAGTCAACCACGATATGTACGCAGGCGGCTGGTAAACAGCCGCTTTTCTGCTACCCGAAAACACCGGGAGAAAGGATTTTGCCATGAAACGACCTCTTGCCTACATTACGGCTCCCTGGAGCAACAGCCAGTATGAGAACGCCGAGAACGCTGCGGCCTACTGCCGTCAGGTGTACGATGCCGGGTATTCGCCCATCTGCCCGGTGCTGTTCCTGCCTACCTTCCTCAAAGACGAGATTCCCCAGGAACACAAGGACGGGCTGGATATGGCGCGGGACTACCTGCGCCGGTCCCATGTGCTGGTGGTCTGCGGCCACGGCATCGACGAGACCGTGAAGAATGACATTGCCACCGCCGAGCGCCTGCGGATCACCGCCACCACCCTGGACGGTATCCTGACCGTGAAGGGCCAGGGACGCGGGAAAGGAGGCGCACGCCATGCTTGAGCGTAAGACCGTGGGCCAGCTGATGGAGGAAATGCGCCTCAAAGCCGGGGCGCAGAACTACCACGGCCATGAGTACATGGATTTGGAGCGGTTTGCCGAGGACACCCGGCACATGATTATCTTCGATGTGCTGACCGACGATTCCCCGGTGGGCTGGAAAGGTGAACGAACCCGCCTGTTTCTGACGGAGGCCGGATACCAGAAAAGCCTGGAGAACCAGGAAAAGGGCCACATCAAGATTCTCAGCCATGCCAAAGTGCGCCAGGGTCATCTGTACTATGAACGCTCCGACCAGCTGCGCTGAAAGGAGCCTGCCATGCTGAAATACCTGCTGCGGCGGCTGGTGGTCCCGCCTTAGTATCAAGTGCCACCCCTGCAAAATCCGTGGAAAGGAGGCGATGACCTATGCAGGAGGAAGTGGAAAACAGGACTTTGACGCTGGTAGTCAGCGGAACAAAGTTTACCGGGCGGTTGATGAAAGCCGCCATCACCAAGTACCTTGCCCACCGCAAGGAAAAGAAGCTGCAAAAGCAGAGAAGCCGTGATGCGCCTGTGAAGCCCCAGGGCAAGCAGACGGTGAAACAGCTGATTGGTCAAAACCAAGGGGTTTCCAACATTGAGATCACCGACCCCTCCATCAAGGAGTTTGAGAAGATCGCGCGGAAATACGGCGTGGACTATGCGGTGAAGAAGGACCGCAGCAGCTCCCCACCCAAGTACCTGATCTTTTTCAAGGGTCGGGACGCGGATGCCCTGACCGCTGCTTTTACCGAGTACACCGGGAAAAAGGTCAGGAAGGCGGAGAAATCCGAGCGCCCGTCCGTGCTGGCAAAGCTGAGCCAGTTCAAAGAACTGGTAAAACACGCCGTCGTGGACCGGAACAAGCGGAAGGAGCTGGAACGATGAAAAAGCAGCTGAACATCAAAAAGCTCATTTTGCTGAACCTGCCGTATATCCTGATGGGGCTTTTCTCCACCAACTTCGGTGAAGCGTGGCGGATGGCCGTGGGTGCGGACGCTTCGGCAAAAATGCTCTCGTTCTTCTCCACGCTGCCGGTGGCGCTGGCCAGCTGGTGGCCCAGCCTGCACCCGCTGGACCTGCTGGTGGGCCTGTGCTGCTGCGGCGGCCTGCGGCTGGCTGTGTACCTGAAAAGCAAGAACGCCAAGAAGTACAGGCACGGCATTGAATACGGTTCGGCCTGCTGGGGAACCCGTGAGGATATTGCACCTTACGTTGATCCTGTATTTCAGAACAATGTGATTCTGACGAAAACAGAGAGCCTGACAATGAACAGCCGCCCCAAGGACCCCAAGACCGCCAGAAACAAAAATGTGCTGGTGATCGGCGGCTCCGGTTCCGGTAAGACCCGATTCTGGCTGAAACCCAACCTGATGCAGATGCACAGTTCCTATGTTGTGACGGACCCGAAAGGAACAATTCTTGTGGAGTGCGGAAAAATGCTCCAGCGGGGCGCACCCAAGCTGGGGAAAGACGGAAAGCCTATGAAGGATAAGCACGGCAAGGTCATTTATGAGCCGTACCGAATCAAGGTCCTAAATACCATCAACTTCAAGAAGTCCATGCACTATAACCCTTTCGCCTATATCCATAGCGAAAAGGACATCTTGAAGCTGGTAACAACGCTGATCGCCAATACCAAAGGCGAAGGCAAGGCCGGAGACGATTTCTGGGTAAAAGCAGAAACCTTGTTGTACTGCGCGCTTATTGGCTATATCCATTATGAGGCTCCGGTGGAGGAACAAAACTTCTCCACCCTCATTGAGTTCATCAACGCCATGGAGGTCCGGGAGGATGACGAGGAGTTCAAAAACCCCGTGGACCTGATGTTTGATGCACTGGAAGCCGAGAAGCCAAACCACTTTGCGGTGCGCCAGTATAAGAAATATAAGCTGGCCGCTGGAAAAACAGCCAAGTCGATTTTGATTTCCTGCGGCGCTCGCCTTGCCGTGTTCGACATTGCAGAGTTGCGTGAGGTCACGGCTTATGATGAGCTGGAGCTGGACACTCTGGGAGACAGGAAAACTGCCCTGTTCCTCATCATGAGTGATACGGACGATAGCTTTAACTTTCTGATCTCCATGTGTTATACCCAGCTTTTCAATCTGCTCTGCGAAAAAGCGGACGATGTGTATGGCGGCAGGCTTCCAGTCCATGTGCGCTGTCTCATTGATGAAGCCGCCAATATCGGGCAGATTCCTCGTCTGGAAAAGCTGGTGGCCACCATCCGAAGCCGTGAGATCTCCGCCTGTCTGGTATTGCAGGCGCAGAGTCAGCTCAAGGCGATTTATAAGGATAACGCAGATACCATTATCGGAAACATGGATACTTCCATCTTTCTGGGCGGTAAGGAGCCGACCACTCTCAAGGAGCTGGCCGCCGTGCTGGGTAAGGAAACCATCGACACCTACAACACCGGAGAGAGCCGTGGGAGGGAAACATCCCATTCACTCAACTATCAAAAATTGGGGAAAGAGCTGATGAGCCAGGATGAGCTTGCTGTTATGGATGGAGGCAAGTGTATCCTCCAGCTGCGCGGTGTGCGTCCTTTCCTTTCGGATAAGTACGACATCACCAAGCACCCCAATTTCAAGTACACTGCCGACGCGGATGACAAGAACGCTTTTGATATTGAAGCATTCTTGTCCGCAAGGCTGAAACTCAAGCCCAATGAGGTCTGCGATGTATATGAAGTAGACACAAAGGGCGCTTAATTTCGTTCCGCTTTAGAAGGGAGTGATCTTATCTATTCGCCGCACCTGCCCTCTATGGGCCATTGGCGTACAAAGCGGACAATCGCGAGAAAAAATAATGAAAAAGGAGGACAGCCGGAATCATGCCCCCGGAAACCGGGCGGCAGATTGTTCCGGCTTTTGTATGCCTATGAAACATGACAAACCTATTTTTTAATCAGATTCCGGCTAACAAACTATATGGCATTTTTTGAACAGGCAATCACCGTTCTTCAGACCCTCGTTATCGCGCTCGGTGCCGGTCTCGGTATCTGGGGCGTTATCAACCTGCTGGAAGGTTACGGCAACGACAACCCCGGCGCCAATGCTCATGTGCGGTAAAGTAATAAAAAGATTTAGGTAGCCGCCTTAACTATTCCTAAATAAGATAATATGCACAGTATTTTCTCGTAAATAGAAAATAAATTATTGCATTTTACCAATTATTATGTTAAAATGACAATGTAACAAAGAGCTATGTATTTTTAAGGAAAGGGAGGAACTTATGAATTTAAGAAAATCTATTTTAGCACTTTCAGTAGTAGCTGGAATTGTAGCTGCTCCAATGACTGTATTTGCCGCTCATACTCATAGTTGGGGTTCTCCCCAGTACTATGGATATGAAGATGAATCTAATATTTCTAAAACAAATGGAGAAGAACTTGTAAATATAAACAGTGAATTGTTAGGTTCGACTCCTTTTGATATCCAAATCGATAAAACAGCATTGCAGACTAGAAAAGAAACAGAAACAGAAGTTACAATAAAGACAAATTTAACAGACTGGGGTTATACTGTTTCTTCTGAAAAAGGGAAAATATCTGATATAAATAAAAATTCATTCATATATATAGCACCTAAAGATGAGAGGGATGATACTATAAAAATACAATTATCGGACTATGAAAATGGCATATCATATGAATATACAATTCCACTTATTTTTGCGGGAAACAATGAACATTCTTTAGATAAATTCAAGGAAAATCTTTCAAGATTACCTAATAGTTAGTAAAGAGTCGATAGACTAAAGTACCACCATCCTCTTTTATTTCAACTGAATATCCATCCCGCCGCACCGCAGCGGCACATGAAGCAGTAAATCCGAAAAAGATTTGCTGCTTTTTTTGCGTCCATTTTTGGCAAATTTCCAAAAGTTCCGTATTAGACAGTGAAACCAAAAAAGGCTGCCATTTTTTTCAGACAGCGGGCAAAACGCAGCTTCCGAAACGCCTTATTGTCGGGAAAGACCGAGCCGCCGGAAAAGTTCTTGCCGGAAAGTCCGTCCATTCTGCTCTTTTGTGGTTTGTAGGGAGTAAGGGAAAAACGCCAGCCCGCAGCCTTTTATAAAAAAAGCTGGTTATAGATTTTCTGAAAAAGTGGCAGTAGCAAGTGAACGGCAGGCCGGCAGTTTCTTAGAGCAAGATTCTACCGAGGTGCCAAAATTCGCTTATCGCTCATTTTGCCCCTGCGGGAATCTTGTTGGGGAGTGCCTTCCCCAAACCCTGCTTATGCGGCTTGCGCCGCTGAAAAACCCCTCAAAATATTTTTCGGATTTTTCAAAAACAGTTCCGCTTCACACCCTGTTTTTCTCCTATTAGTGAGAGGACACCACGCACAGAAAGGAGGTCAACCACCTATGAAACGATACAACACGCCGCACCGCAGCCGGGTAGTCAAAACACGCATGACCGAGGAAGAATACGCCGAGTTTGCCCAGCGGCTTTCTGCTTACCACATGAGCCAAGCCGAGTTTATCCGGCAAGCCATAACCGGGGCAGCCATACGCCCCATCATAACCGTTTCCCCCATCAATGACGAGCTGCTTGCCGCTGTCGGGAAGCTGACCGCCGAATACGGGAGGATCGGCGGCAACTTAAACCAGATAGCCCGGACGCTGAACGAGTGGCACAGTCCCTATCCGCAGCTTGCCGGGGAGGTACGGGCGGCGGTTTCCGACCTTGCTGCCCTAAAGTTTGAAGTCTTGCAGAAAGTGGGTGACGCTGTTGGCAACATTCAAACATATCAGCTCTAAAAACGCCGACTATGGCGCAGCGGAAGCCTATCTCACATTTGAGCATGACGAGTTTACCATGAAAGCCACCCTTGATGAAAACGGGCGGCTGATACCGAGGGAGGATTACCGCATTTCTTCCCTCAACTGCGGGGGCGAGGATTTCGCTGTTGCCTGTATGCGAGCCAATCTCCGCTATGAGAAAAACCAAAAACGGGAAGATGTGAAAAGCCACCACTATATCATCAGCTTTGACCCACGGGACGGGACAGACAACGGCTTGACCGTAGACCGGGCGCAGGAGCTGGGCGAGCAGTTCTGCAAGGAGCATTTCCCCGGACACCAAGCCCTAATCTGCACCCACCCGGACGGGCATAACCACAGCGGGAATATCCATGTGCATATCGTCATCAACTCCCTGCGGATTTACGAAGTCCCGCTTCTGCCCTACATGGACAGACCAGCCGACACGCTGGAGGGCTGCAAGCACCGCTGCACCAACGCCGCTATGGAATATTTCAAGAGCGAAGTCATGGAAATGTGCCACCGGGAGGGGCTTTACCAAATCGACCTCTTGAACGGCAGCAAGGAACGGATAACCGAACGGGAATACTGGGCGGCAAAGAAAGGGCAGCTTGCCCTTGACAAAGAGAACGCCGCCAGAGAAGCCGCCGGACAGCCGACCAAGCCCACCAAGTTTGAAACGGACAAGGCGAAGCTGCGCCGGACGATACGGCAGGCACTTTCCCAAGCTGGCAGCTTTGACGAGTTTTCTTCCCTTTTGCTGCGGGAGGGTGTGACCGTCAAGGAGAGCCGGGGGCGGCTTTCCTACCTCACGCCGGACAGGACAAAGCCTATCACAGCCCGAAAGCTGGGGGACGATTTTGACAAGGCTGCTGTCCTTGCCCTGCTCACGCAGAACGCCCACAGAGCTGCCGAACAGACCAAAGCCATACCCGAATACCCTGCCGCAGTTAAAAAGCCGTTACAAGGGGAAAAAGCTGCAAAAACCACCCCGGCAGACAACACCTTGCAGCGCATGGTTGACCGGGAAGCCAAGCGAGCCGAGGGCAAGGGCGTGGGCTATGACCGCTGGGCGGCAAAGCACAACCTAAAGCAAATGGCAGCTACCGTTACCGCCTATCAGCAGTACGGCTTTTCCTCCCCGGAGGAACTGGACGAAGCCTGTTCTGCCGCCTATGCCGCCATGCAGGAAAGCCTTGCGTGGTTGAAGCAGGTGGAAAAGACGCTGAACGGGAAAAAGGAGCTGCAACGGCAGGTGCTTGCCTATTCCAAGACCCGCCCTGTCCGGGACGGGCTGAAACAGCAGAAAAACGCCAAAGCAAAAGCAGCCTACCGTCAGAAGCATGAAAGTGACTTTATCATAGCAGACGCAGCCGCCCGCTATTTCAGGGAGAACGGCATTTCCAAGCTGCCGAGCTATAAATCCCTGCAAGCAGAGATTGAAAGCCTTATCAAAGAGAAAAACAGCGGCTACAACGATTACCGGGCAAAACGGGAGGAGTACCGCCGCTTGCAGACTGTCAAGGGCAATATCGACCAGATTTTACGCCGGAGCGAGCCGCAGCGCAGAAAGGAGCAGAGCCATGAACGGTAATATCCCCCGCATGGACTACCGCCAGTACCGGGCAGCCCGCCGCCTTGTGCATGAGTGCTGCAACTATGACAGCGGGAACTGCCTGCTGTTGGAGGACGGCGAGCCTTGCGTGTGTGTACAGAGTATCAGCTATTCGCTGCTCTGCCGCTGGTTTACCGCCGCTGTCCTGCCCCTTGATGAAGCACTGGAAGCCGCCCTCTTGCGCCGGGGAAGCCGGAAACGCTGCGCTGTCTGCGGGGCGTTCTTCTTCCCAAAATCCAACCGGGGGAAATACTGCCCGGACTGCGCCGGACGCATGAAGCGGATAAACGCCGCCAAACGGAAGCGGAAACAAAGGGAGAAATGTCACGCTTTAGGGCATTTCAAACCCGCATAAATCAAGGCTTTTTTGGAGGGTGTCAAAGGGTGCGTGATACATTTATCCTTTTCCCTTAAAAACGCCCCCTAAAAGCGTAACAGAACCCACAGACAGACACCACAAGGAGGTGAACCCTATCGCTGATTATATGACCGCAGGAACGGAGCTGCCCGCTTACCTGCCTTACCCCCGTTTCCTGCTGGAAACAGACCTATCCCACACCGCAAGAGAGTTATATGCGCTGCTGTTAGACCGTTCCACCCTTTCGCAGAAGAACGGCTGGCAGGACAGCGAGGGACGGACATACATTGTCTACCCCATAGCAGAGATAGCGGAAATGCTGGATAAAGGCTGCACCACCATAAAGGGCGCACTGAACGAACTGGACGCTGCCGGGCTGCTGGAACGCAGACGGACGGGCTTTTCTGCCGCCAACCGTCTGTATGTGAAAGTGCCGCCTATCCCAGTGGTACAGTTTTCCGACCAACTGACGGACGGAAAACCGCCCCTCATAAGGGCGGGAAACCGACCAACTGACAGCCGGAAAACTGACCTTATGACGGTCGGAAAACCGTCCCCTAACCAAACTAATATAAACAACCTAATAGAGAGCCAAACAAAAGGAGCGAGTGAGGGGCAGCCCCCCGCCGCTTATGGCAGATATAAAAATGTATTTCTTTCTGACACAGAACTTTTGGAGCTGGAACAGGACTTCCCCGGCAAGTGGGAGTATTACCTTGACCGCCTTTCCTGCCACATCGCTTCCACCGGGAAGCAGTACCAGAGCCATGCAGCCACCATTTACAAGTGGGCGCAGGAGGACGCTGCCAAAGAGAAGCCAAAGAAAGGCATACCGGACTATTCATTCAAGGAGGGAGAAAGCCTATGACCGATACAATCCACAACACCATACTGCCTATGACCGACACCACAGCCGAGCCGGAGGATTACACCGGGGAGGACGGGCTTTTATACTGCGGCAAATGCCGGAAACCCAAAGAAGCCTATTTCCCGGAGGGCAAGACCTTTTTCGGGCGTGACCGCCACCCGTCAGAGTGCGACTGCCAGCGGGCAGCCCGTAAGGAACGGGAAGCCGCCGAGAAGCGGCGCAGCCACCTTGAAACGGTGGAACGGCTGAAACGGCAGGGCTTTACAGACAAGACCATGCAGGACTGGACATTTGCCAACGATAACGGCAGCTGCCCGCAGATGAAGAACGCCGCCGGATATGTGGCACGCTGGGAACAGATAAAGGACGGGAACTACGGGCTGCTCTTGTGGGGCAGGGTAGGCACTGGGAAAAGCTATTTTGCCGGGTGTATTGCAAACGCCCTCATGGAGCAGGAAGTCCCGGTGTGCATGACAAACTTTGCAGCAATATTAAACGACCTTGCCGCCAGCTTTGCGGGCAGGAACGAATATATTTCCCGCCTTTGCAGCTTCCCCCTGCTCATCATTGACGATTTTGGAATGGAGCGTGGCACAGAATACGGTCTGGAACAGGTCTACAATGTGATTGACAGCCGCTACCGGAGCAGGAAGCCGCTGATTGTGACGACCAACCTCACGCTGGAGGAATTGCAGCACCCGGAGGACACCGCCCACGCCCGGATTTATGACCGCCTGCTTGAAATGTGTTCCCCTCTCTGCTTTACCGGGGAGAATTTGAGGAAAGCCGCCGCACAGGGAAAAATGGAACAGCTGAAACGGCTGCTTGCCGGAAAGGAGATTTGCCTATGACCGACACCCAGAGAAACAAACGCCCTGCCCGCCGCCCGGACTGCGTGACCGAAACGAGGATAGGCAACACAATCCTTGTGGTGTCTGGCTTTTTCAAGGAGGGGGCGACCGACACCGCCGCTGACAAGATGATGAAAGTGCTGGAAGCAGAAGCCGCCGCCGGATATTTGACCTGTGATAAGTCTGATTGAAAAACCGTCATTTTTACCGACCGTAAAGAAGCAGATTTGACGCTTTTGCCGCTATACAGACAGCCGCCCCATGTGGTACAATCAAGGTACGGAATAGTGGGGCTGGCTGTCGGAAACGGAGGAATTTATGTTAAGACAGACCACCCAGCAACTCATTACCGCCCTTTACCCAAGACTGTCCCATGAGGACGAGCTGCAAGGCGAGAGCAATTCCATTTCCAACCAAAAGAGGATTTTGGAAACCTATGCCAAACAGAATGGATTTTCTAATCTGCGCTGGTACACCGACGACGGTTATTCCGGTGCGAACTTTCAAAGACCCGGATTTCAAGCCATGCTTGCAGACATTGAAGCAGGGAAAGTCGGGACAGTTATCGTCAAGGATATGTCGAGGTTAGGGCGAAACTACTTACAGGTGGGAATGTACACAGAAATGATTTTCCCACAGAAAGGTGTCCGCTTCATCGCTATCAATGACGGAGTGGACAGCGCACAGGGGGAAAATGATTTTGCCCCGCTGCGGAACATTTTTAACGAATGGCTGGTGAGAGATACGAGCAA
>OLQF01001326.1_pt1 | contig 10235 bp, 10 predicted proteins | sample 1643171 | NCBI WGS metagenome assembly OLQF01 (sample SAMEA3136702, study PRJEB25190) | human gut metagenome | reverse complement strand
TGATTATCAAATTATCTATATATCAAATAAAATTGTGATAAAAAATTAAATAACATGCGGTTTTGATATAGTAACTAGTTATCGGAAGGAGTGCTAAAATGGCTTACGAAACAATTCTTTATAGTGTTGAAGAGGAAGTGGCAACATTAACTCTCAATCGCCCTGAAGTGCAAAATGGATTTAACATTCAACACCAATACTGATTTTGATCAAACAAAAGTACTAATTACTAATATCATTAAAAATACTGCTGATGACTATGATTTATTTCTTTCAGAAAATTCAATCAATAATCTCTCAGTACATTTAACCATTGCAATTATCCGGATCAAATCAAATAATTATATTCCCATGAGTAACAGTCAAATCGCTTCATATAAACAAGATCATAGTTATCCATATGCAAAAATGTTATGCGACCGTTTAGCACGTGAATTTGAAATTGATTTTCCTGAAGCTGAGATTTCATTGGTTTCCATGTATCTATCAAAAAATCAAAAATTAGATTTAGAAATAAATTCTGGTTTTGATTTACTTGACGATCAAGTTTTTAAGATTTTAAGAGAAACAATGTATACAATTTATCAAGACTATCATAAAGACTTTAGAAATGATGATAAATTATTCGTTGCTATCGGTTTACATTTAGAACCAGCTTTAGAACGTCTTGCAAATGGTCAACTTGTTGAAAATCCTTTAAAAGAAAAAATAATCGAACGTCATCAAGAGGAATTTAATTATAGTAAGATTTTAAATGATGTTGTTAGACATGATTTAAATCTATCATTCGATGATGATGAATTAGCTTTTATCGCATTACATTTTGTTGTTGCTAATAATCGCATCGATGAATAAAATAAATATCTTCATTTCGTTGTGCTTAGTCAGTTTTCTAACTAAACAGTAATAAATGAAGATATTTTTTATTTATTTAAAATAACCAACTCACTTATTCGTGTTATGAATTATTATTTTTAACCAATTTACATCCCGCACTAGTTCCAATTCTTGTAGCTCCTGCAGCTACAACTTTTTCCATGTCTTCAATTGTCCGCACTCCACCAGATGCCTTTACTTCTAAATCATCTCCAACAGTTTGTTTCATCAAAGAAACAGCTTCAGGTGTAGCCCCTCCTGTTGAAAAACCAGTCGATGTTTTAACAAATGTTGCTTGAGCTTCCTTAGCTAATTTACATACTGTAACAATTTCTTCATCGGTAAGAAGACAGGTTTCAATAATCACTTTTACACATTTACCCGCAGCAGCATCAACAACTACCTTAATGTCATTAAAGACTAGATCGGTATTCCCATCTTTTAGTGCTCCAATGTTAATAACCATATCAATTTCATCAGCACCATTAGCAATAGCATCCTTTGTTTCAAACGCTTTAACGGCACTTGTATTAGCTCCTAAAGGAAATCCAATCACAGTACATACTTTAACATCACTATCAGCTAGAGCTTGAGCGCAATAAGCTACCCAGGTTGGATTAACACATACTGAAGCAAAGTTATACTCTTTTGCTTCATCAATAATTTTAGCAACCATTGCTTTAGTTGCATCAGCTTTTAATACAGTGTGGTCAATCATTTTATTATAATTCATCTTCATCTTCTCCTTTATAATATATTCTTTCAAGTGCCTCTTTAACAATTTGGCTATCACCAGGATAATCTACTTGTCCTACATCGAGTGAAATGAACTTTTCATGTCCCTTACCAAGAATCAAAATGATGTCATCTTTACAAGCTATCTCGATTGCCTGTTCAATTGCAATTTGACGTGACTCGATAATTACACTATTAATATCGACAATTTCTTTTTGAATCGTTTTACAAATTTCATAAACATCTTCACCACGATCATCCAATTGTGTCAAAATAACATGATCTAAGTATCGATTCGCTAATTGCCCAAGTTCCTTACGTAATTTGTAATTACGCTTCCCAGGAGCCCCTAAAACCGCAATAATTCGCCCATGCCCTTGTCGAACTCCATCAACATATTCAAAAATAGCTTCATAATTACTAATGTGTTGACAATAATCAATAATAACTGCAAACTGTTGTTCTGTTTGAATCAGTTCCATTCGCCCTTCGATCGGTTTTACATTTTCAACTGCATCAATGACCATCTTATCATCACATCCCATAGCAATCAACACACCGGTTAAAGCCAAGACATTATAAATATTGAACATTGCGATTACTGGGGAATTAACATGAAAAGTATTTCCTTTAAATGAAATATCAAACTCACTATGATCTAAATGTAATTGAATATTTTTAGCCATAATATCACTTTCAATTTCAATTCCGTAAGTCAAAATGCGTCCTTGGGTATTATTTTTTAAAGTCATAAAATTTAAATCATCACTATTTAAAATCGCCCATCCCGTCGGTTTAATCATTTCAAATAATTTTTGTTTAGCTAAAACATATTGTTCCTTTGTTCCATGGAAATCTAAATGTTCAGCCCCAATATTAGTCATTACAGCAATATTAAAATTAATCCCGTCAACACGTCCTAAAGCCAAACCATGACTTGATGCCTCCATTGCAACAACTTTGACCCCAGCTCTATTCATTTCAAACAATTTTCGTTGCAAATACAGAGCTTCTGGAGTGGTATAAGGACATTCCTCTTTACGGCCATTATATTCTAATGAAATCGTTCCTATATATCCACTACTACAATATTTTGCCATAGCATCTTTAATCATTGAAGCAACTACCGTCTTACCACTGCTACCAGTAACTCCGATAATTTTCATTTTATTACTTGGACAATCATAAAAAAGATTTGAAACACGATTAAGTTCTACTAAAGTATTCTCAACCCGAAAATAAATAATCTTATCATGGTAATAATTAAGATCTTTGGAATGAACGATTACTTTTGCACCCTGAAAAACAGCATCTTCAACATAACGATGTCCATCAACACTTAAACCTTCAATGCAAAAGAAAATCGAATAAGGTTTTACATATCTTGAATCACTATGAATTGAATAGATTTTCATATCGTTGTCAGTATCAAACAATTCATTTAAGCGTTTCATTAAACAACCCTTCCTTCCAAAATTTCATCATATTTATCAATTTTGATCGTTACGATCTCACCAATTAAATTATCAGCTGTTTTAACTTTAACTTTTAAATAATCACCAGCATGACCAATTAAATATTCTCCATCTCTTTTTTCAAATAAAACTTTTAAAGTTTTTCCAATCTGTTTTAAAGCAAACTCATGATTTAGCTCTTTCGATAACTGCAATAAACGATTAGCTCGTTCATGCTTAATTTGATCATTTACCTGATCTTTCATTTTAGCTGCTGGCGTATTTTTTCGTGGTGAATATGGAAAAACATGTAATTCACTATAATTAACTTGTTTAATAAAGTTATATGTTTCTTCAAACTCCTCGTCCGTTTCTCCAGGAAAACCAACTATTACATCTGTCGTAAAAGCAATATTTGGTAAATAACTGCGAATCTTATTAATTTTTTCTAAATATTCAGCTGTTGTATATTTACGATTCATCCGCTTCAAAGTAGCATCACTTCCAGCTTGTAAAGGAACATGTAAATGATCTACGATAATCTCATTTGAGCCGATTAAATCAATAATTTCATCACTAATTTGACTTGTTTCAATCGATGAGATTCTTAATCGCTTTAAGCCTTTGATCTTCACTAAATCTACTAGCAGTTCATAAAAACTATAGTCATCTAGATCCTCACCATAACCAGCTGTATGAATTCCAGTTAAGACAATTTCAACATATCCATTGTCAACTAGCCTTTGGGCTTGGTTTAACACACTTTCTTTTTGTCTTGAACGCACTCTTCCTCTAGCATAAGGAATAATACAATAAGTACAAAAATTATTACATCCATCTTGAATTTTTAAAAATGCCCGTGTATTTTTAAATCGATCAATATTTAGATCTTCAAACTTCCTTAGATTCATTACATTATCAACTTTAATGACCATTTCTCCAGTTTCCAAATGCTCATCAACATATTTGACTATATCACTACGGTATTGAGTTCCAAGAACAACACCAACACCTTCGATTTTTTCAATTTCCTCCGGGGCTGTCTGACTATAACACCCAACTACACAAATAGTCGCTTTAGGGTTCTTGCGAATTGCCTTGCGAATCATTTGACGTGATTTACTATCACCCGTATTTGTAACTGTACAAGTATTGATAACATAAACATCAGCAACTTGTTTAAAGTCAACTTCTTGATATTCTGCTTCATTAAAAATCTTCAACATTGCGTTGGATTCATATGTATTTACTTTACATCCTAATGTATGAAATGCTACTGTCTTCATTTACTCACCTTTTTTAATTTCTTTATTAATTTTTTGTAGGTCTTATCACCAACAAATTTATTCTCATATAAAAACTCTAATATTTCTTCATCATCCTGACTATTAGCTAATTTAACCATTGCTTCCTTAATCAAATTAAGATTAGGGTATTCTTTTGTATATCGATCAATTAAATTAATTTCATTTGCAATACGATAATTTTGTCCATTAAATTGATATACCGTTTTAAAATCATCATGATAAAAATAATAACTTTCATCATCTTGACCAACCAGCTGCAACGATGAAAATTGTGAATTGTATGGTTGTATTCCATATAATTCAATAACTTTATCTATTGTTTTAGCATAACTATTTAAATAAACTTGATGTTGTTTTAGTGTTACTAATTGATAATCATTAGCATAATATCTGTTTATAAACGGTTCTAAATAAGGAATATAAATTATTTCTCCACTTTGATGATCTTGAAAACTTGGGAAATTATTAATTATCTTTTCTTCATCATGATTAAACATTTTTCTTTTTTCTTCATAATTCACATATTCAAAAATATCATAATTAGCTGCCATAAATTTATTATAACACTCATCAATCGCTATTTTTGTCCTAATTCCATTTAAAATAACTTCATATGCAAATAAATCTTCCGGTGTCTTTAGTTTATAATTAAAGCCTTCTCCTGCCAGCTCTTTATTACCACCAGTCACAAAATTATATAATCCTGTCTTATTTAATTTTATTTCATAACGATATTTATTTAATAAATCCAATATACTCATTATCCAATCTCCCTAGCATAACCAATTACACTTAAAAAATATAATGGAGCTGTTTCACTTCTCAAAATTCTTTTTCCTAGTGAACAAGCTTTAATTCCTAATTTATTCATCATCTCAATTTCATCAAGTTCAAAGCCGCCTTCACTTCCAACTACAATAGTAATTTTATCACCTGAAGATAATTGGTCTAATGTTTGTTTTAGCACCATATGTTCACCTTGTTTAGCAAGTTCTTCAAAAGCTACTAGATTATGATCACCTAAATATTGATCAAGCTGTTCCAGTTTGATTACATTAGTAATTTCTGGAATAAAATTACGCCATGACTGTTCTGCAGCCTCTTTTAATATTTTTCGATAACGAGTGATTTTTTTAGCAAACTTTTGCTCATCCATCTTTACTACACAACGCTTTGTTTGAATTGGAACAATACGCTTGACACCAAGTTCTGTAGCTTTTTGTAATACTAATTCAAATTTATCCCCTTTGGGTAGAGCATAAACTAAAGTTATCTCGACATCTAATTCATTATTTTCTTCAAGCCGCTTATCAATTTTAACTAAACCTATCTCAATATCTTCAATTACGCCATAATATACTTGTCCAGCATTATCTATACAGATAATTTCATCACCATTTATATTTCGCATTACCTTTTTAACATGATGCAAATCATCATCCGGTAAAATTAGTTGTTGTTTACTTGTTAAATCTTCATTTATAAAATATCGTTGCATAATAGACCTCCGCTAACATTCTAACACGAATTATCGACAGAGAAAAGCAATAAACGACATCACTTTTTTTACTTTTTCTTCTATTTTTATCAGTATTAATTTAGTAAATTAAAAAGTTGATTTCCATAAGCAAAATGTAGTGAACTGAATAAGTTGGACCACAACTTATTCAGTTCACTACAAATATCACCTTTTTTAAATTATTATTGTCCCCTATTACAATTTCACAACTTGTTAAAACTCGATAGTCACTCGCTACCTATTCACGTAACTCTGGAATTATTTGTGGTTTGGCATTTTTACCAGTTATTTCTGTTTCTTTAGCAGAAATTTTTATCATTGCATTCTTTTCCGTCATAAATGATGACCTATCTGTTTCATTCGTTACTTTAGATAATAATTTAACTGTCTGAGTGTGAAATTACCCTTTGCCATCTAATGATATCATAGCTCTCTTATCACTCCCTCCCAATAAAAAAACCAAATATAATTTTGCCTAAAAACACAAAAATATATCTGGTCTTACCTCCTCAAAGCAACAATCCTTCTATGGTATAAATATAACACGGAAATGAATATTATCAATATTTTTAGTGAAACCATTAATAAAAATATAATCCAATTTCAGTAAAATTTCAAATTAATTTTCCAAATTTTTCTACGATTTTATCCAAAAAATTATTTCCATAATCATAAAACTTTTGATGTTTGTAAGTTCTTTTAGAAAAAGACTTACCATACTCATGATTTAAACAATAACCAAAATATATTACACTAGAAATTAAATAAATTGAAATCAGCATGATTACTAAGCTGGCAAGCGGCCCATACAAAGCATTATATCGTGTATAATGATTGACAATATAGAAAAAGAATACTCCAATTAAAACAATGCATGCACTAGTAAAAGCAGCTCCAATCAAGCCATATGATAATGGTTTTTTTTCAAATGATAAATATCGATAAAAACAGTAAAATACAATAAATAAACCAGCCAACATAACAATTGTGCTGTTAATTGGTACTAAATAATTAAATAATGTTAATCCTACTAAACCAATTACTAACAAAACAAAAACTACGATAGCTTTAATTCGCACTAAAATCGCATAAGTATCAAAACCTTCATCAGTCATTGAAATCAACATAAAAGAATAAAAAGCATTACTCGCTAAATAAATAGAAAATCCCATTGAAATAATCAATGATACAAATGTTGTATATTCTTGTGACATTACATACTCAACAAAAGGTGCTAAAATTGTTTCAGGAACATAATCATATAGTAAATTAATTAAATTAGGCGCACTTAAAATATCCGTTTGAAAAACCTTTAAAAAAATAATCAGTGCCGGCAATAAAGCTAACAAAACACAAAAACTTAACGAATAACGAAACAAGTTTCCCTGGGGCGAAATAAATTTCATTACAACTCTTTGAAATCTTTCCATAATCCACCATCCCTCTTTATTGTTAACTATATCACAAAAATGCATACAAAAAAATAGTTAAAGGTGTTCAAAGAACACCTTTAACTTATTGAATCGCTAATTTAAAATCATCATCAAAGTCAACTAATACATGACTTCCATTTTTAATATCACCTTTAATCATTTCACGAGCAACCAATGTTTCGATTCGTGACTGAATAAAACGTTTTAGTGGTCGTGCACCAAATGTTACATCATAACCTTGTTCACTAATTACAGCTTTAGCTCTATCACTTACTGTAATAGTGATCTTTTTATCACTTAAACGATCAGATAGTTGTTTAATAAATTTATCAATAATTTTATTAACAACCGCTTGATCTAATGAGTTAAAATAAACAATCTCATCAATACGATTTAAGAATTCTGGTTTGAAATGTGCTTTCAATTCATTATCAACCGCTGCTCTTGTATCACTATTATTACCTTCTAATAAGTAATTTGAACCGATATTTGAAGTCATAATGATAATCGTATTTTTAAAGCTGACTAGATTTCCTTTAGAGTCAGTAATTCGACCATCATCTAACACTTGCAACAAGATATTAAATACTTCGGGATGTGCTTTTTCAATTTCATCCAATAAAACAATACTATAAGGATGACGACGCACAGCTTCTGTTAATTGTCCACCTTCTTCATATCCAACATATCCTGGTGGCGCTCCAACTAAACGAGAAACACTGAATTTTTCCATGTATTCTGACATATCAATTCTAACTATATTTCGCTCTGTATCAAATAATTGCTCAGCTAATGACTTAGCTACTTCTGTTTTACCAACTCCAGTTGGACCTAAGAATAGGAAACTTCCAATTGGACGATTTTCATCATTGATTCCTGCTCTTGATCTTAAAATTGCATCACTAACTTTTTCAATTGCTTCATCTTGACCGATTACCCGTACCTTTAACGCAGCATCTAACTTTAATAATTTTTCACGTTCAGATTCCATTAATTTATTCATTGGAATTCCTGTCCAGCGAGCAATTACTTCGCTAACTGTATCTACAGTGACCTTTTCTTGTAATAAGTCATCTTCTTTTTTAGAAGCTTCAAATTCTTTAATTTCTTTTTCGATTTGTGGTAATGTTTGATATTTGATTCTTGATGCTTCTTCCAAATTACCCTCTGTCTGATATTTATCCGTTAAAGCTTCTAATCTTACTTTTTGGTCTTTTAATTCTTTAATATGATCCAATGATTTCTTTTCTTCTTGCCATTTGTCAGTTAAACCTTTTACTTGTTCGTCTAAAGAAGCAATCCGACTTTTAATCTCATTTAAACGTTTTTCATTATCTTCATTTTTGTCTTCTTTTTCAATTGAAATTCGTTCCATTTCTAATCGATTTTTCTCACGTGTTATAACATCTAACTCTTCTGGTAATGAATCTATTTCCATACGAATAGAAGCACAAGCTTCATCGATTAGATCAATTGCTTTATCAGGTAAGAAACGGTCAGTTATATATCGTTGTGACATATTAACAGCACCAATAATTGCACTATCAGTAATTTGTACTCCATGATGTGATTCAAATGAATCTTTCAAACCACGAAGAATGGCAATTGTATCATCTTGATCTGGTTCATCAACTTGAACTTTTTGGAAACGTCTTTCAAGGGCAGCATCTTTTTCAATATACATCCGATATTCATCTAATGTTGTTGCTCCAATACAATGCAACTCACCACGAGCCAACATTGGCTTTAATAAGTTTGCAGCATCCATTGCCCCATCAGTTTTACCAGCACCAACTAATTGGTGGATTTCATCGATAAATAAGATAATATCTCCTTCAGCCTTCTTAATTTCATTTAAAACGGCTTTCAATCTTTCTTCAAATTCACCACGATATTTAGCTCCTGCAACTAGTGCTCCTAGATCTAATTCATATAGTGTTTTATTTTGCAGAGAAACTGGCACGTCATTTTTAAAGATACGCCAAGCTAATCCTTCAACTATTGCTGTTTTACCCACACCAGGTTCACCAATTAAAATTGGGTTATTTTTTGTTTTTCGTGATAAGATCTGAATCACACGACGAATTTCTTCATCTCGCCCAATAACTGGATCAAGTTTTCCATCGGCAACATCTTTTGTTAAATCACGTCCATATTTTTCCAATACTTCGTATTGGTTTTCAGGATTTTGATTATCGACCATATTTCCACCTCGCATTTCATCAATAATTTTCTTTACATTTTTCTTATTTAAATTATAACCATTTAATATTTCTTTTAACCAGCTACTATTTAATTCAAATAATGCCATAATTAAATGTTCTACACTTAGATATTCATCTTTAAAATTATGCATTTGCTTATCCGCTAAACTAAGCAGTTGATTCAAATCATATGAGATTCGAATACTATTTATATCCACATTACTTACAATCGGCTTACCTTGCAACCTTACGTTCAATTTATTTTGTAGATCGGCAATATTGACATTTGCCTTACTTAAGACTCGATATAATATACCTGCATTGTCTTCCAGCAAAGCTAATAGAAAATGCTCTACATCAACTACTTGATGACCCATTTCACTAGCCATTGTTATTGCTTTTTGAATTGCTTCTTGCATCTTGGCAGTCCATTTTTCAATATTCATGTCTATCACTCCTTTAGCACTCTATATCCCTAAGTGCTAATTATATTATACATCTCTTTTTAGCACTGTCAAGGTTAAAGTGCTAAAAAATTAAAATATTTATTTTTAAATCTACTTCTGTCTAGATGTAAAAAACTAGGGTTTGTCACCCTAGTTTAATCTAATATCCAATTATTATTTACCAAAATATCTGTTTAACAATCCTTCAAACGCTTTTCCATGACGTGCTTCATCACGTGCCATTTCATGCACTGTATCATG
>OLQF01001277.1_pt1 | contig 10763 bp, 4 predicted proteins | sample 1643171 | NCBI WGS metagenome assembly OLQF01 (sample SAMEA3136702, study PRJEB25190) | human gut metagenome | reverse complement strand
CACTTCTGGTATTTGTTGAGATTACTCTGAATCGTGGCGCACCGGATGTGTTTGAGCAATTTAACGCCGCAGTGCAAAAACTTGAAGAAATTCAAGAGTGTCATCTGGTTTCCGGTGATTTCGACTATCTGTTGAAAACCCGTGTACCGGATATGTCAGCGTATCGTAAATTACTGGGCGAGACCTTGCTGCGCCTGCCGGGCGTTAACGACACCCGTACCTACGTGGTAATGGAAGAAGTCAAGCAAAGTAATCGTCTGGTTATTAAGACGCGCTAACACGGAACAGGTGCAAACTCGACGTAGTTTGATTACACTCCTGTTAATCCATACAGCAACAGTGCCGGGGAGACCCGGCGCTGTTGTCCGTTTTAGCAGCAGGCAGGAAACAGCCTGATACCTGGAGAGCCTTTCTTGAGCCAGGAATACACCGAAGACAAAGAAGTCAAACTAACCAAACTAACCAAACTCAGCAGCGGGCGCCGACTCCTTGAGGCGATGCTCATCCTTTGCTCCCTCTTCGCCATCTGGCTGATGGCGGCACTACTGAGCTTTAACCCCTCGGACCCCAGCTGGTCGCAAACGGCATGGCATGAGCCTATTCATAATTTAGGCGGCGCCCCCGGCGCGTGGCTTGCCGATACCCTCTTTTTCATTTTTGGCGTCATGGCCTACACCATCCCGGTGATCATCATCGGCGGATGCTGGTTTGCCTGGCGGCATCAGGAAAACGACGAATACATTGATTATTTTGCCGTTTCCCTTCGCCTCATCGGTGCGTTAGCCCTGATCCTGACCTCCTGTGGTCTGGCGGCGATTAACGCCGATGATATCTGGTACTTCGCCTCCGGCGGGGTGATCGGCAGCCTGCTGAGCACCACGCTGCAACCCCTACTGCACAGCAGCGGCGGCACCATCGCCCTGTTGTGTATCTGGGCGGCCGGGCTGACGCTTTTCACCGGCTGGTCGTGGGTCAGCATTGCGGAAAAGCTGGGCGGCGGCATCCTGTCCGTTCTCACCTTTGCCAGCAACCGTACCCGTCGGGATGATACCTGGGTCGATGAAGGCGAATACGAAGACGAAGAGGAAGAGTACGACGACGAAGAGGCGGCCAGGCCGCAGGAATCGCGTCGCGCCCGTATCTTACGCGGCGCGCTGGCGCGGCGTAAGCGTCTGGCCGAGAAGTTTACCAACCCTATGGGGCGTAAAACCGACGCTGCGCTTTTCTCCGGCAAACGGATGGATGACGGCGAAGAGGTGGTGCAATACAGCGCCAGCGGGGCGCCTGTTGCCGCCGACGATGTACTGTTTTCCGGCGCCAGCGCCGCGCGTCCCGCAGAGGATGATGTGCTGTTCTCCGGCGCCAGCGCCGTGCGCCCGGGCGATTTCGACCCTTACGATCCGTTGTTGAATGGCCACAGTATCGCTGAGCCGGTAAGCGCAGCGGCGGCGGCTACTGCCGCGCCGCAGGCGTGGGCAGAATCACCGGTGGGCCATCACGGCGCTGCGCCAGCTTATCAGCCGGAAGCCAGCTATCCGCCGCAGCAGGCGTATCAGCCTGAACCCGCTCCGTTCCAGCAGGCTGCTTATCAGCCGCCAGCGGGGCAAACCGCACCGCAGGCGTATCAGCCTGAGCCAGCGCCGTATCAACAGCCGGTTTACGATCCGCGTGCCGGTCAACCTGCGCCGCAGGCCTATCAGCCTGAGCCAGCGCCGTATCAGCAGCCAACTTACGATCCCTATGCCGGTCAGCCTGCGCCTCAGACCTATCAGCAGCCGGCTTACGATCCGCATGCCGGTCAGCCCGCGCCGCAGACCTACCAGCAGCCGGCTTACGACCCGCATGCCGGCCAGCCCGCGCCGCAGCCGTATCAGCCGGAGCCAGCGGCGTATCAGCCGCAAAGCGCGCCAGTTCCCCCACCGGAGCCAGAGCCCGAGGTCGTGCAGGAGGAAGTGAAACGTCCGCCGCTCTATTATTTCGAGGAAGTGGAAGAGAAGCGGGCGCGCGAACGCGAGCTGTTGGCCTCCTGGTATCAGCCAATTCCTGAGCCGGAAAGTCCGATTGCCACTAAACCGCTGACGCCGCCGACCACTGCGTCCAAACCGCCAGTGGAGACAACCGTAGTCTCTGCGGTAGCGGCTGGGGTGCATCAGGCTACCGCCGCCAGCGGCGGCGCGGCGGCAACAACCTCGTCCACTGCCGCATCCGCTGCGGCTACGCCATTGTTCAGCCCGGCGTCCAGCGGCCCACGGGTTCAGGTGAAAGAGGGCATCGGTCCAAAACTACCGCGGCCCAATCGCGTGCGTGTTCCTACGCGTCGGGAACTGGCCTCCTACGGCATCAAGCTACCGTCGCAGCGGGAGGCGGAACAGCGCGCGCGGCAGGCGGAGCGCGATCCGCATTATGATGATGAGCTGCTCTCGGATGAGGAAGCGGATGCTATGGAGCAGGATGAACTGGCTCGCCAGTTCGCCGCCACCCAGCAGCAGCGCTACGGTCATCGCTGGGAAGACGATAACGCGACTGATGACGATGAGGCCGACGCCGCGGCGGAAGCGGAGCTGGCGCGTCAGTTTGCCGCTACCCAGCAGCAGCGGTACGCTACAGAGCAGCCGCCGGGCGCCAACCCGTTCTCGCCGGCAGATTATGAATTCTCGCCGATGAAAACGTTGGTCAATGACGGCCCGAGCGAACCGCTGTTTACGCCCACGCCGGAAGTCCAGCCGCAGCAGCCGGCCCAGCGCTATCAACAACCGGCGGCCGCTCCGCAGCAGGGTTATCAACCTGCGCAGCATCAGCCGATACACCATCAGCCTGTGCCGCCGCAGCCGCAATCCTATCCGACTGCGTCGCAGCCCGTACAGCCGCAACAACCGGTTGCCCCGCAGGGGCATCAGCCTGCCGCCCCTGCGCCGCAGGAGAGCCTGATCCACCCGCTGCTGATGCGCAATGGCGATAGTCGACCGCTGCAAAAGCCGACCACGCCACTGCCGTCGCTGGATCTGCTTACCCCGCCGCCGAGTGAAGTCGAGCCGGTGGATACCTTTGCTCTCGAGCAGATGGCACGCCTGGTGGAAGCGCGACTCGCCGATTTCCGCATTAAAGCGGATGTGGTGAACTACTCACCGGGGCCGGTGATCACCCGCTTCGAACTGAATCTGGCGCCTGGCGTTAAGGCCGCACGGATCTCTAACCTGTCACGGGACCTGGCGCGATCGCTGTCAACGGTCGCCGTGCGCGTGGTGGAGGTGATCCCGGGCAAACCGTATGTCGGGCTTGAGCTGCCGAATAAAAAACGCCAGACCGTCTACCTGCGTGAAGTGCTCGACAACGCCAAGTTCCGTGATAACCCATCTCCGCTCACCGTGGTGCTGGGCAAAGACATCGCTGGCGATCCGGTAGTAGCCGATCTGGCGAAAATGCCGCATCTGCTGGTGGCCGGTACCACCGGTTCCGGTAAGTCTGTTGGCGTCAACGCCATGATCCTCAGCATGCTCTACAAGGCGCAGCCGGAAGATGTGCGTTTCATTATGATCGACCCGAAAATGCTCGAGCTGTCGGTCTACGAAGGAATTCCGCACCTGCTGACGGAAGTGGTCACCGACATGAAAGACGCCGCCAATGCGCTGCGCTGGAGCGTCAATGAGATGGAGCGCCGCTACAAGCTGATGTCGGCGCTGGGCGTGCGTAACCTCGCGGGCTACAACGAGAAGATCGCCGAAGCCGCGCGCATGGGACGTCCGATCCCGGATCCGTACTGGAAGCCTGGCGACAGCATGGACGCCGTACATCCGGTGCTGGAAAAACTGCCGTACATCGTGGTGCTGGTGGATGAATTCGCCGATCTGATGATGACCGTCGGCAAAAAGGTGGAAGAGCTGATCGCTCGCCTGGCGCAGAAAGCGCGCGCGGCGGGGATCCACCTGGTGCTGGCGACACAGCGTCCGTCGGTAGATGTTATTACCGGCCTGATTAAGGCCAACATCCCGACGCGCATCGCCTTTACCGTGTCGAGTAAAATTGACTCACGTACCATTCTCGATCAGGGAGGCGCGGAATCGCTGCTGGGTATGGGGGATATGCTTTACTCCGGGCCGAACTCTACCACGCCGGTGCGCGTCCACGGGGCGTTTGTGCGCGACCAGGAAGTCCACGCCGTGGTTCAGGACTGGAAAGCCCGCGGTCGCCCGCAATATGTGGATGGCATTACCTCCGACAGCGAAAGCGAAGGCGGCGGTGGCGGCTTCGACGGCGGGGAAGAGCTGGATCCGTTGTTCGATCAGGCAGTCAACTTTGTGACCGAGAAGCGCAAAGCGTCGATTTCCGGGGTTCAGCGTCAGTTCCGCATCGGCTATAACCGTGCCGCGCGTATTATCGAACAGATGGAAGCGCAGGGTATCGTCAGCGAGCAGGGCCATAACGGTAACCGCGAAGTGCTGGCGCCGCCGCCCTTTGAATGAGTGCAAAGTTGGGTAAATAAGCGCAAAATCAGCCAATTCTTCTGTCCCGCCGCCGCCGGCGGTCCTACAGTAGGGGCAGAAGAGGCTCCCGCGTCGGGAGTGACGCACATTAAGGAAGAACAATGAAAAAACTCGCAATCACCTGTGCATTACTGTCTGGTATGGTCGTCAGCCAGGTCTGGGCAGATGCGGCCAGCGACTTAAAAAGCCGTCTTGATAAAGTGAGCAGCTTCCATGCCAGCTTCACGCAAAAAGTCACCGACGGCAGCGGTAACGCCGTGCAGGACGGGCAGGGAGACCTGTGGGTGAAACGCCCGAACCTGTTTAACTGGCATATGACCCAACCGGATGAGAGCGTCCTCGTTTCGGATGGTAAAACGCTGTGGTTCTATAACCCGTTCGTCGAGCAGGCCACGGCGACCTGGCTGAAAGACGCTACCAGCAACACGCCGTTTATGCTGATTGCCCGCAACCAGTCCAGCGACTGGCAGCAATATAATATCAAGCAAAATGGCGATGATTTTGTGCTGACGCCAAAAAGCGGCAGCGGCAACCTCAAGCAGTTCACGATCAACGTCGGTCGGGACGGCACTATCCATCAGTTCAGCGCCGTCGAGCAGGATGATCAGCGCAGCAGCTATCAGCTGAAATCGCAGCAGAACGGCGCCGTCGACGCAGCTAAGTTCACCTTTACGCCGCCGAAAGGGGTGACGGTGGACGATCAACGTAAGTAGAGGCGAAAGTGAGCAATCTGTCGCTCGATTTTTCCGACAACGCGTTTCAACCTCTGGCCGCTCGCATGCGGCCAGAAAATTTAGCGCAGTATATTGGCCAGCAGCACCTGCTGGCGCCGGGTAAACCCCTGCCGCGGGCCATTGAGGCCGGGCACCTGCATTCGATGATCCTCTGGGGGCCGCCGGGTACCGGCAAGACCACTCTGGCGGAAGTGATTGCCCGCTACGCCAGCGCCGATGTCGAACGGATCTCAGCGGTAACCTCCGGGGTGAAAGAGATTCGCGAGGCTATTGAGCGCGCGCGGCAAAATCGCAACGCCGGCCGGCGAACCATCCTGTTTGTTGACGAAGTGCATCGCTTTAATAAAAGCCAGCAGGATGCCTTTCTGCCGCATATTGAAGACGGCACCATTACTTTTATTGGCGCGACCACCGAAAACCCCTCCTTTGAGCTTAACTCGGCGCTGCTCTCCCGCGCTCGCGTCTACTTACTGAAATCGCTCACCACCGACGATATCGAGCGGGTGCTTGACCAGGCGATGAACGACAAAACCCGCGGCTACGGCGGCCAGGATATCGTTTTGCCGGATGAGACCCGCAGGGCCATTGCCGAGCTAGTGAATGGCGACGCGCGGCGAGCGCTGAATACCCTGGAAATGATGGCCGATATGGCCGAAAGCGATGACTCGGGCAAGCGGGTGCTGAAGGCGGAACTGCTGACCGAGATCGCTGGCGAGCGCAGCGCGCGCTTTGATAACAAAGGCGACCGGTTCTACGATTTGATTTCCGCCTTGCATAAGTCGGTGCGCGGTAGCGCGCCGGATGCGGCACTTTACTGGTACGCGCGGATCATCACCGCCGGCGGCGATCCGCTGTATGTTGCCCGCCGCTGTCTGGCGATTGCCTCGGAAGATGTCGGCAACGCCGACCCGCGGGCGATGCAGGTCGCCATTTCGGCGTGGGACTGCTTTACCCGCGTCGGGCCGGCGGAAGGCGAACGGGCGATTGCCCAGGCCATCGTCTATCTGGCCTGCGCGCCGAAAAGCAACGCGGTGTACACCGCCTTCAAAGCGGCGCTGGCCGACGCGCGGGATCGTCCTGACTACGACGTTCCGGTGCATCTGCGCAATGCGCCGACGAAGCTGATGAAAGAGATGGGCTACGGCCAGGAGTATCGTTACGCTCATGACGAACCCAACGCCTACGCCGCCGGCGAGCAGTACTTCCCGCAGGAAATGGCGCAAACGCGCTATTATCACCCGACAAACCGGGGGCTTGAGGGCAAAATTGGCGAAAAGCTCGCCTGGCTCGCTGAACAGGATCAAAATAGCCCGATAAAACGCTACCGCTAATTGAGGCGTTGCGGTAAGGTTATTACACTATTTCCGTGGTCGTAGTCTGCGGCCACTTTTCTTTTTTAATTCGATAAGCACAGGATAAGCATGCTCGATCCCAATCTGCTGCGTACCGAGCCAGACGCAGTCGCAGAAAAACTGGCACGCCGGGGCTTTAAGCTGGATGTAGATAAACTTCGCGCGCTTGAAGAGCGTCGTAAAGTTCTGCAGGTGCAAACGGAAAACCTGCAGGCGGAGCGTAACTCCCGATCGAAATCCATTGGCCAGGCGAAAGCGCGCGGGGAAGACATCGAGCCATTACGCCTGGAAGTTAACAAGCTTGGCGAACAACTGGATGCTGCAAAATCCGAGCTGGAAACGCTGCTGGCGGAAATTCGCGATATCGCGCTGGCGATCCCGAATATTCCTCATGATGATGTGCCGGTTGGCCGCGACGAAAACGACAACGTTGAAGTTAGCCGCTGGGGTACGCCGCGTCAGTTCGATTTTGAGGTGCGCGATCATGTGACGCTGGGTGAAATGCACGGGGGGCTGGATTTTGCCGCCGCCGTTAAGCTCACCGGCTCGCGCTTCGTGGTGATGAAAGGGCAGCTGGCCCGTCTGCACCGCGCCCTGGCGCAGTTCATGCTGGATCTGCACACCGAACAGCATGGCTACAGCGAAAACTATGTCCCGTACCTGGTAAACCAGGACACCCTGTATGGCACTGGCCAGCTGCCGAAATTCGCCGGCGACCTGTTCCATACCCGTCCGCTGGAAGAAGAGGCTGACAGCAGCAACTACGCGCTGATCCCGACGGCGGAAGTGCCGCTGACCAACCTGGTGCGCGATGAAATCATCGACGAGGACGATCTGCCGATCAAAATGACCGCCCATACGCCGTGCTTCCGCTCTGAAGCCGGTTCCTATGGCCGCGACACCCGCGGTCTGATCCGTATGCACCAGTTCGATAAAGTTGAAATGGTGCAGATCGTCCGCCCGGAAGACTCTATGGCCGCGCTGGAAGAGATGACCGGTCACGCCGAGAAAGTGCTGCAGCTGCTGGGCCTGCCGTACCGTAAGGTCGCGTTGTGCACCGGCGATATGGGCTTCAGCGCCTGCAAAACCTATGACCTCGAAGTATGGGTTCCGGCGCAAAACACTTATCGTGAGATCTCCTCCTGCTCCAACGTCTGGGATTTCCAGGCGCGTCGTATGCAGGCTCGCTGCCGCAGCAAGTCCGATAAGAAGACCCGTCTCGTTCATACCCTGAATGGTTCTGGCCTGGCAGTAGGTCGTACCCTGGTGGCGCTGATGGAAAACTATCAGCAGGCTGATGGCCGTATCGAGATCCCGGAAGTGCTGCGCCCGTATATGCGCGGCCTCGAATATATCGGCTAAACTTCTCACTCCTTCTTTTAAAAGCGCCTGCGGGCGCTTTTTTTACGCCCTTATTGATACCGGGCAATAATCCTTGTCGCGAATGCAGTGATACTCCCTTTGGATTAAACCAGCATAAAAAACCAATAATATCGCAAAGCATTATATATATGCCTATATAACGCTTGTCAGTTTATTGTGAGCAACCAAAGCGAGTATCCATGAAAATTAAAGCCCCTGATGCTTTACTGGCTGCTGAGGTAAGCCGCCGTGGTCTGATGAAAACCACGGCAATAGGCGGCCTGGCGCTGGCCAGCAACGCACTAACGTTACCTTTTACCCGACTGTCGCATGCTGCCGATACGCCGGCGCCCGCCAGTGAGAAGGTGGTCTGGAGCGCCTGCACCGTCAACTGCGGTAGCCGTTGCCCGCTGCGCATGCACGTGGTGGATGGCGCGATTAAATACGTCGAAACCGATAATACCGGTGATGATAACTATGACGGTTTGCACCAGGTCCGCGCCTGCCTGCGTGGGCGTTCAATGCGCCGCCGGGTCTATAATCCGGACCGTCTGAAGTACCCGATGAAGCGCGTTGGTAAACGCGGTGAGGGCAAGTTCGAGCAAATCAGCTGGGAAGAGGCGTTGGATACCATCGCCAGCAATATGCAGCGGCTGATTAAAGAGTACGGCAACGAATCCATCTATCTGAACTACGGCACCGGCACGCTCGGCGGGACGCTGACCCGCTCCTGGCCGCCGGGGAAAACGCTGATTGCCCGTCTGATGAACTGCTGCGGTGGCTATCTCAACCATTATGGCGACTATTCATCAGCGCAGATTGCTGCCGGTCTGAATTACACCTACGGCGGCTGGGCGGACGGCAACAGCCCATCGGATATTGAAAACAGTCAGCTGGTGGTGCTGTTCGGCAATAACCCCGGCGAAACGCGGATGAGCGGCGGCGGGGTGACGTACTACCTTGAACAGGCGCGGCAGAAATCCAATGCCCGGATGATAATCATCGATCCGCGCTATACCGACACCGGCGCCGGGCGTGAAGATGAATGGATCCCGATTCGTCCGGGGACCGATGCGGCACTGGTTTCGGGCCTCGCGTGGGTGATGATCACCGAGAATCTGGTCGATCAGCCGTTTCTCGATAAATACTGCGTGGGATACGACGAGAAAACGCTGCCCGCCGGTGCGCCAGCCAATGGTCATTACAAAGCTTACATTCTTGGCCAGGGCACTGACGGTATCGCCAAAACGCCGGAGTGGGCCTCGACAATTACCGGTATTCCGCGCGAACGCATTGTTAAACTGGCGCGCGAAATTGCCACCGCCAAACCGGCCTATATTAGCCAGGGCTGGGGTCCGCAGCGTCACGCCAACGGTGAGATCGCCACCCGCGCCATCTCAATGCTCGCCATTCTGACGGGTAACGTCGGGATCAACGGCGGCAATAGCGGGGCGCGCGAGGGCTCGTATAGTTTGCCTTTTGAGCGTATGCCGACGCTGGAGAATCCGGTTGAGACCAGTATCTCGATGTTTATGTGGACCGATGCGATTGAGCGCGGCCCGGAAATGACCGCTCTGCGCGACGGCGTACGCGGTAAAGATAAGCTCGACGTGCCGATCAAAATGATCTGGAACTATGCGGGCAACTGTCTGATTAACCAGCATTCTGAGATCAACCGGACCCACGAAATCCTGCAGGACGACAAGAAATGCGAGATGATTGTGGTCATTGACTGCCATATGACCTCCTCGGCGAAATACGCTGATATTCTGCTGCCGGACTGTACCGCCTCCGAGCAGATGGATTTCGCGCTGGATGCCTCCTGCGGCAACATGTCCTACGTTATCTTTGCCGATCAGGCCATCAAGCCGCGCTTTGAATGCAAAACCATCTATGAGATGACCAGCGAACTGGCAAAGCGTCTGGGCGTCGAAGAGCAGTTTACCGAGGGCCGTACCCAGGAAGGCTGGATGCGCTATCTGTATGAGCAGTCGCGCAAAGCGATTCCCGACCTGCCGGATTTCGACACCTTCCGTCAGCAGGGCATCTATAAGCAGCGCGATCCGCAAGGTCATCATGTGGCCTACAAAGCCTTCCGTGAGGATCCGCAGGCTAATCCGCTGACCACGCCTTCGGGCAAGATCGAAATTTACTCGCAGGATCTGGCGAAAATCGCGGCCACCTGGGAGCTGCCGGAAGGGGATGTTATCGATCCGCTGCCGATCTACACCCCGGGTTTCGAAAACTACAACGATCCGCTGACAGTGAAATACCCGCTACAGCTCACCGGCTTCCACTATAAATCTCGCGTCCACTCGACCTACGGCAACGTCGATGTGCTGAAGGCCGCCTGTCGGCAGGAGATGTGGATTAACCCGATCGATGCCCGCAAGCGCGGCATTGCCAACGGCGATCGTATTCGCATCTTCAACGATCGGGGTGAAGTGCATATCGAAGCGAAGGTGACGCCGCGCATGATGCCGGGCGTCGTCGCGCTGGGGGAAGGGGCCTGGTACAACCCGGACGCCTCGCGTGTGGATCAGGCGGGCAGCATCAACGTGCTGACCATCCAGCGTCCGTCGCCGCTGGCGAAGGGAAACCCGTCGCATACCAACCTCGTTCAGGTTGAGAAGCTGTAAGGAGTAACCGATGACAACTCAGTATGGATTTTTTATTGATTCCGCCCGTTGCACCGGTTGCAAAACCTGCGAACTGGCCTGTAAGGACTACAAGAACCTGACCCCGGAGGTCAGCTTCCGCCGCATCTATGAATATGCCGGCGGCGACTGGCAGGAGGACAACGGCGTCTGGCAGCAGAACGTGTTTGCCTATTA
>OLQF01001259.1_pt1 | contig 10910 bp, 7 predicted proteins | sample 1643171 | NCBI WGS metagenome assembly OLQF01 (sample SAMEA3136702, study PRJEB25190) | human gut metagenome | reverse complement strand
ACAGGCTGAAAAGAGATATGCCGGTATATTTGGAGCAATGGCCGGATCTGCCTGAGGAAGGGGCGTGCAGGATTCACAGGCTGACGGCAGAAGCGGAGTATAAGCTGTTTTTTTAATGTAATAAGGCAAAGAACCGGCCGGTATCTGAGGAGTAATCCCTGACAGATACAGGCCGGTTTTTTGCAGAGCGTTTTACAGATCATCCACCAGCGCCGTACTCTTGGCATAGGCGGTGCTTTTCGCTTCAAAGAAATCTGTTTTCACCATATTCGCATTGGAATACTGGCTCACCCAGGCCATGTTGGCCGGCTCGGCCTCATAACCCTCATACAGCGTGCCGAAGCCCAGGCTCGTCCAGCGCAGATTGCCCAGATACCTGATATAATCCGTCACCATCTGCCGCGTCAGGCCGGGGATCGCGTCGCCGATGACATAATGGCCCCACGCGGTCTCCTGCCGCACGCCCTCCTCCAGCAGCTCGCGCATCATGCGCACGTTTTCCGTACCGAACAGCTCGGGCTGTTCTTTCTGCAGCTCCAGGATGATATTGCGGAACAGCCACAGATGGGTGTTCTCGTCCCGGTTGATATAGCGGATCTCTTGTGCGGAGCCGGGCATCTTGCCGTTGCGGCTGAGGTTGTAGAAAAACATGAAGCCAGAGTAGAAATACACGCCTTCCAGAATGTAGTTCGCCATCAGCGCCCTGAGCAGCGCTTCGGGGCTTTTCTCGCGCTGGAACGCATTGTAGCATTCCCCGATGAACGTGTTGCGACGCAGCAGATGCTCGTCGGTTTTCCACTGGTAAAGGATATTGTCACGCTGTGTGGGGCTGCAGATGGTGTCCAGCATATAGCTGTAACTCTGGCTGTGGACACATTCCTGGAATGTCTGGATGTTGAGGCACAGATTCACCTCGTTGGCTGTGATGTATTCGCCGAGGTTCGGCAGGTTCGCCGTCTGGATGGAGTCCAGAAACACCAGAAAACTGAGTATTTTATCGTAGGCCGTACGCTCGGCCGCGTCCAGGCGCGGGTAATCCTTCACGTCCTGCGCCAGGCTGATCTCCTCCGGGATCCAAAAATTGTTCATGGCCTGACGGTACCAGCCGCTCACCCACGAATACCGCATGTTGTTAAAATCGTTCAGATTGGTCGTATTGCCGCCGATCATCCGCCGCAGCCGGACGTCGGTGTCTCCGTCCGGGTTGAACAGCGGTTTTTTTGCCAGCATCTCCATCGCTCTTTCTCCTCTTCCCGCCCCGGTACGGGGCCTTTGTTCTTCCTGTCCGTTCCGCCCGCAGAGGGCTGCTTCAGGAGGAGCAGCTCTCGCATTCCTCCACCTCCAGCGATTTGGAGCGCACATAGTATACGGTCTTGACGCCGCACTCCCAGGCCAGCACATACAGCTCCAGCACCTGCCGCAGCGTATATTCGTTGGTGATGTACAGGTTCACGCTCTGGGCCTGGTCGATATGGCGCTGGCGCACGCCGCAGGCGCGCACGCTCCACTTCTGGTCAATGGTATGGGCGTTTTTGTAGTACCAATAGGTATCCATGGAAAGCTCCGGCGCAACGCGGGGCAGCATGCCTCCCTTTTTCTCCTCCAGGAAAAAACGCTTCATCAGCGGGTCCACACCGGCGGTGGTGCCGGAAAGGATGCTGGTGGAGCTGGTTGGCGCAACGGCCAGCAGGTACGCGTTGCGCATGCCCTGCGCCGCCACCTTCTGCGCCAGCGCACGCCATTCCGGCGAGGTATAGCCCCGCTTTTCAAAATAGGCGCCGGTCTGCCAGTCGCTGCCTTCAAAATAGGCGTAACTTCCTTTTTCCGCCGCAAGGTCCGCGCTGGCCTCCACGGCCGCGCGGTTGATGCGTTCAAACACATCGTCCGCAAAGGCCAGATGCTCGCCGCTCTCCCACCGGATGCCGCGCTTGGCCAGCATGTGGTGGTAGCCGGACACTCCCAGCCCGATGCTGCGGTAGCGCCGGTTCGTCAGCTCCGCATAGGGCAGCGGATAGAAATTCAGGTCGATGACATTGTCCAGCGCACGCACAGCGGTGCGCACGGTGTCCCGCAGCACTGCGTCGTCCTCCACAGGCAGATGCCCAAGAGAGAGACTGGCAAGGTTGCACACCACAAACTCGCCCGGGCGCGTGGTGGTGACGACCACAGTGTCGCCGTCCCGTGTTTCCACCTCCCGGCTCACGGTCTCGATGGGCGCCATGTTCTGAGCGATCTCCGTGCACAGGTTGGAGCAGTAAATCACACCATTATGGCTGTTGGGGTTCGCGCGGTTGACGGCGTCCCGGTTGAAAGCAAAGGGCGTGCCTGTCTCTACGGCGGATCTGAGGATGAGGCGCACCAGTTCCTTGACCGTGACCACACGTTTGGAGATGCGCGCGTCCGCCACACAGTCGCGGTAACGGCGCTCCCACTCCGCGCCGGTGTAATCCTCCAGCGCATAGCCCTTTACCGTCAGCACCTCATGGGGGCACAGCAGCGCCCATTCGGCGTCGATGTCCTCTTTGGCCAGCTTCCAGAACAGGTCCGGATAGCACACTGCCGGGAACACGTCGTGGGCTTTCATGCGGTCGTCCCCGTTGTTGGTGCGAAGCTGCAAAAACTCCGGCAGGTCCTTGTGCCAGGCGTCCAGATATACGGCCACAGCGCCCTGGCGCATGCCCAGCTGGTCTACCGCTACGGCGGTGTCGTTCACCAGGCGGATCCACCGCACCACACCTCCGGCCGCGCCCTCAAAGCCGCGTATGCTGCCGCCCGCCGCGCGCACCTTTCCGAAATACATGCCCATGCCACCGCCGTATTTGCTTACCTGTGCAAAGTTGTCGATGCTTCGGTAAATGCCTTCCAGGCTGTCCGGCACCGTATCGATGAAGCAGCTGGAGAGCTGATGATAGGGCTTGCGCGCATTGGACAGCGTGGGCGTGGCCATCGTCACATGCATCCGGCTGAGCATATCGTAAAATTTCTGTACCCAGGCCATGCGGTCCCGCTTTTCACGCATGGCCAGATGCAGTGCGATGCCCAGAAACATCTCCTGCGGAGTCTCCAGCGGAGCGTGGGCCCGGTCGTGGATGACATATCGCTTGAGCAGCAGGTCCAGCCCGGAGTATGTAAACAGCTCATCCCGCTCCGGCCGCAGAAAATTCTGCGCCTGCTCGATCTCTTCCCGGCTGTAATGCGCCAGGATGTATTCGCCGTACAGCCCCTCGTCCGTCAGGCGGCGCAGCTTGTCGTACAAGCCGCCGATGCCCCGCTTGCGCAGCTGCTCCTCCAGGCTGCGGCCAAACCGTGCATTGAGCAGGCGCGCCGCGATGAATTCCCAGCGCGGGGCCTCCTGGCTCGTCAGCTCCACAGCCGCCTTCACCAGCGCCTCCAGCGCCGCGTCCGCGCCCATGCCCGGCTTGACAAAGCTCTGAAACTTTGTGTTCAGCACGGTCAGCGCATACGCCTCGCCGGGGAAATCCTTTTCGATCTTGGCCAGCACGCCGTCCAGTGCCGGAACGCCCGCCGCCTGAGCCATGGCGCGCCGCGCCGCGCGCTGCTCGTTGCGCCGGTGCCGGTACAAAATATACCGCTTTGCTTCCTCGTAACGGCCGTTTTCCATCAGCACCCGTTCCACAGCGTCCTGTATGTCCTCCACGGCCCAACCGCCGTCTTTGTGCTCCATTTCCTTTTCCACCGCGCGCAGCAGGCGTTCCATCTCCTCCCGGCTCGTCCCGGCCGCCGTTTCGCGGAAGGCCTTGCCCATGGCCGTGATGATCTTCTCCGGCTCGTAGGGCCGCACCGTGCCGTCGCGTTTGATGATGTTCCTCATCAGGTCCCCTTCTTCCGTTTGTATTATACTATTTTAGTATAATATGGAAACAGTCTTCCGTCAACAGCAAAATCCCGCCGAAGGGAAAAAAGCCGCCTGCCCCGACGGGGCAGACGGTTCCGCATCAAATATCATCCGTTTTTCTGTACGGGCTCTCCCTCTGCAATGCGCAGCATCCGGTAACCCACGCCCACATGGGTCTGGATGTATTTTGGCTGTGCCGGCACCGGCTCGATCTTTTTGCGCAGCGTAGCCATGAACACACGCAGCGAAGGCGTATCCCCCGGCAGGGCGCTGCCCCACACCTCCTTCAAAATGAAGTTGTGCGTGAGCACCTTGCCCACGTTCTTTGCCAGCAGGCACAGCAGCTTGTACTCGATGGGGGTGAGGTGCACCTCCTGCCCGGCCAGATAGGTGCAGCCCGCGGCATAATCGATCTTCAGCTCACCATTGGTAAACACCGCCTCGGGCGCGCCCGCGTGTCCGCTGTCCTGCCGCGCGCGGCGCAGCGCAACACGCAGGCGGGCCAGCAGCTCGTCCACGCTGAAGGGCTTTGTCAGATAATCGTCTGCACCGGCATCCAGAGCGTCGATCTTGTCCCTGTCTTCACTGCGGGCGCTGATGACGATGATGGGCATGCCCGACCAGCCGCGCACCTTTTCGATGATGGCAATGCCGTCCATATCCGGCAGGCCCAGATCCAGCAGCATCACATCCGGCTGAAAGGAAACAGCCTCCAGCAGCGCCTCGCTGCCTTTTTCCGCCGTGTGGTACTGGTAATTCTGCGTCTCCAGTGTAGTGGTGATCAGGTTGCGCACGGCCTTGTCGTCCTCCACCACCAGTATTTTTGCTTTGTTCATAGCTTTATCTCCTCTGCTTGCAGGGTAAAAAAGAATACAGAGCCGTGGGGCTCGTTGGCCCGCATGCCGATCTTCCCGCCGTGCGCCTCCACAATGGACTTGCACAGCGCCAGGCCCAGGCCCAACCCCCGCCGTCCGTCGCCGCGGTCGTTGCCCGCGGTATAGAACATCTGGAACAGCCTGCCCTGTGCCTCCTGCGGAATGCCGGGGCCTGTATCCGCGATCTCCACCCGCACCGTGTCTCCCTCGCGGCGCGCGCTGAGGGTTATGTCCGTACCGGGCGGCGTGTATTTGACGGCGTTGTTCACGATATTGATGATGACCTGCGTGATCAGGCGGGAATCCATCTTCGCCATCAGCAGGTCGTCCTCGATATCCACACGGATGGGATACTCGGCGCTGCGCCGGTTCAGATGCTGCAGCGCCTCGCCCGCCACCTCCTCCAGCAGCTCGGGCTGGATGCGGAGGTCCAGCCCGCCGTTTTCCAGCCGGGTGATGGAAAGCAGATTTTCCACAAGCTGGACGAGCCACATGGAGTCGTCGTAGATATCGGCATACAGGCGCTGTTTTTTCGCCTCATCCAGCACGCTGGAATTCTCCATCAGTACGCCCGCGTTGCCCGAGATGCTGGTGAGCGGGGTTCGCAGGTCATGGGAGATGGTGCGCAGCAGGTTCGCCCGCAGCTGCTCCTGCTGGGCCTGCAGTTCCGCGTCCGATTTTTCGCGGGCGATGCGCTCTTTTTCCAGCGCCAGCGCGCATTCGTTTAGCAGCGCCGCCATCAGGTTTCTGTCAAAATCATCCGGAATGTGTCCCTTCCGCAGGGCAACGCCCGCCACGGCCAGCGGCGGAACAGACGCACCCACGGCCAGATACAGGCATTCCGCATCCGGGCAGGCGGCCGTACGGGCCCCCGCCTGGCCGCCGCAGCGCAGCACGGTCCGGGCGGCACGCAGCTCCCGTTCCGTTGTACAGGGCGCGGCCTCCGTCCCTTGCGCGTCGCAAACCAGAGGAGGCTGCAGCGCGCCGTCCCGCACCGGATACAGTGAAACGCCCGCACGCAGCAGGCGGGAAAGATGCTCTGCCGCCGCGGTGAATATCTGCTGTTCTCCCTCCGCGCGCTGGAGCGCCTGGCTGGTCTCCAGCAGGACTTCGCTGCGGTGCGCCTTGCGCGCCGCCTGGCGCGCCTGTGTTTTCACCCGCATGGTCAGCGTGCTGGTGATGCACGCGGCAATGAACATCACAAGAAACGTGACCGAATACCGGCTCACATCATTGAACTTAAGCGTAAAGCGCGGCACGGTAAACAGATAATTGAAAACCAGCACGCTTGCAACAGCCGCAGAAATGCCGTACACCCGTCCGTCTGTGGCCAACGCCGTACACAGCACGGCGAGCAGATATACCGTAACGATATTTGCCTCGGTGATGCCCGCTTTGTAAAAAAGCAGCCCGACGAGGGAGGCCGCGCACAGAATGCCCGCCGTCCTGCCCATATCCCGCCAGGAAAGCGTCAGCGCCCCCTCCATACGCAGGCGTCCTGTTTCTTGTTCTGCACCGCACCGTCCGAACATCCGGGTCCCCTTTCTTCCGCAAGCCGGCCGGGCCCTGCCCGGCGCCTTCGATCCATCTCATTATAGCGTTTTCCGAACGGAATGTCAGTATCCGCAGTTTTGCACGGCATAAAGATTTTTTCTCTGATGTTAAAACCATATTAAGAAGCTGTTTCTCCGTGTGCCGCACGGTTGACCCGCTGCATAAAAAAACCGTGCGTGTATGGAACACGCACGGTTCTCTCTTCTGCTTTTATTTTTGCCCCAATTCGACATTATGTTCCCGGTCAAAATTCGTGTATAATCTTGTGGATACGGCGAATAAAAATCAACAACGATAGAGAGCAGGGCTATCATTCAGAAATGGGTGATACTTCTGATCTCTATATACAGATATAACAGCAGTATGATATTATGGAGTAAAAAAGGGTTCAAATTTTTAGATTTTTGGTTGTGCCACTACTGGTTGCGGAAGTTTCAATAGTAGTTGGTAGTGTGTAACCATGGATTGCGGTATAATGTTTTTAAGGAGGTAAAGCAAATGTTGTCTGAACGGATATATAAATTCAGACGAAAAAGCGGGCTTTCTCAAGAGCAACTTGCCGAGAAGATAGGCGTTTCCAGACAGGCTATCTCTAAATGGGAAAGTGGAACATCTACACCTGAATTGGAAAAACTGCTGGCATTGAGTGATTGCTTCAGTATTACTCTTGATGAGCTTGTGAAGGATGAGACAGCAAATCAAGAGGCAAGTGAAGCCCCACTAAAATCAAGAGAAAACAAGGCTTCAAAAGTAGCAGAGATGAAAGTAGGCATAGGACTTTGCTTGATTGGTGCCATCTGCCTGATTCTATCCGGCGTCATGATGGTAACAAGTCCAAGTGCAACAGACAAACTTAATGCTGCTTCGACGATTACTCTGAATGGATCCGGCATACTCCTCATTCTATGCGTACTTTCGATGGTTGCAGGCTTAGTAGTAATACTACGCAAAAAATGAAATAGAGGTAACGTGCATGAAAAAGCTGAGTTATTTGTTTATTGCTATTGCAATCCTGCTGTCGAACATTATGTGCTCTGTTGTGGCGTTCAATTACCGCGATATGCTTTGTGGCATTGAACATTTGGGCTATAGTGCACCTGCTAGTGTTGCGTTTCTTTCTGCTATTCCGTTTGGCATTGGAATTATTATATGTGCTGTTGTGGCATACACTCTTTATAAGAAGTCCAAATAAACGACTCTACACAAAGGCAGAGGCTCCACCCGAAAGGATGGAGCCTGATTTTATGTCCCCTAATGAATAAATCCACATGAGCTGTTACTACCCTTACTTCGGGAACGCATAAGGGAATTGGGAGTTATTTTTTCTCGGTGCCCAGCAGCGCCGCGCCGATGATGCCTGCGTCTCCTGCAAGGCTGGCAGCCACAATACGCGGCTGCTTTGCGCTGCCACGCGCATAGCCGTATTTTCCCACGTAGGCGCGCACCGGCGCCATTACGGCCTCGCCCTCGCGGCTGATGCCGCCGCCCACGCACAGCACCTCGGGCTGGAAGATATTGACGATGCTCGTGATGCCCACGCACAGGTAATGCACATATCCGTCCACCACTGCTTTCGCGGACGCGTCGCCCCGGCGCATGGCGTCGAACGCCGTGCGGCCGTTCACCAGCTGCTCGCTGCCGCCGGCCTGCTCCCACAGCAGGCTGTCCGGCGCGGCCCGCATGGCGGCCCGCGTCTGTGCGATGAGCGCCGTAACGCTGCCGTACTGCTCAAAGCAGCCGCGCAGGCCGCAATTGCACGGTTCACCGTTCATATCGATGACAAAGTGGCCCAGCTCGCCCGCGGCCCAGTTGCAGCCCGTGACGATGCGGCTGTCTTCAATGATGCCGCCGCCTACGCCCGTGCCCAGCGTCACCATCACCATACTGGAGCAGCCCTTGCCAACGCCCGCCCGGTATTCGCCCCAGGCCGCCGCATTGGCGTCGTTGTCCACATAGACGGGCAGGCCCAGACGGGTGCGCAGCATCGCGCCCAAAGGCACATTATAGAATTCCAGATTGTTGGCATATTCCACTACGCCCGTATCTTTGTCCACACTGCCAGGCGCGCCCACGCCGATCCACGCCATCTGCTCCAGCGGCGTCTGCGCCGCCTGCGCCAGACTGCGGCACAGCGCGGCGATGCGGTCCGCAATTTCATCCGGCGTGCACGGCATGCCGGTTTTGACGCTCTGTGTGTGCACCAGACGGCCGTCCAGCGTGGCGACGCCCCCCGCGATGTTGGTGCCGCCCAGGTCAATGCCGATACAGTATTCCATCTTCCGTTTTCCTCCTCTGTAAACAACGGCGCGCAGAACAGTACGTTCTGCGCGCATCGTATTTGGCTTATCTGCCCGCCCAGGCACGCATGACGGCAAGGTCACGCGCGGCTGTTTCGGGGGCGATCTCCTCGCGCAGCAACGCCACGCCGGGCTTATGCTGCGCCAGCCAGCGCATGATGTTATCATAACACATCACGCCCTCTCCCAGCAAGGCCGGGGCCAGCGCTCCGTCCTTTACCACAGCGTCTTTTACGTGAACGGCCGCGATATCGGGGCCAAACGCGGCCAGCGCCTCGTCCCACAGCGCCGCCTGCGTTTCGATCCGAGCGGGCGTGAGCAGGTTCACCGCGTCGAAAATAGCCGCAAGGCCCCCGCCGCGGAACTCCTGAAGCAGCCGGGCCGCCAGGGCCGGGCTGTTGAGCGTATGGGCCGCAACCGGCTCCACCGCAACGGTCACACCCAGCTTCGCCGCATCGTTCAGCATGGCGTCCACGCTGCGGCGCAGGATATCATAAGCCGCCGGGCGCTCCTGCTCCGGCCCGGAAAAAAGCGTCGTCTCGGTGCCGACGCAGCCCGCCCCCAGCTCCGCCGCACAGCGCAGCCCCAAGCGGAACGTATCCAGCTGCGCCTTGCGCGCAGCCTCATCGGGCAGCGACGGCTCGATATAGCACCCCAGCACGGCGATATCAATGTGGTGTTCCCGGAAAGCCGCGCCGATCTCGCGCAGCAGGCCGTCCGTCACCTGCGCATAGCTCTCCACCCCGGCAATGGCCTTTGGAATGGCCAGCTGCGCCGCCTCGACGCCCTGGGCCGCCATTTTTTCCGCCAGCCGCACAGGCGGCAGGCACCCGAAATCATGCGCGCGGATACCGATCTTCATGATATTTCCTCCTTCGGTTGCAGCGCCCCCGCATAGCCGCAAAGGGCGGAGCCGTCAGTTCTTCTGCTGCTCTTTCCCATGCCCGCGTGAAAAGGCCAGGAAGGTGATGATGAACGCCGCCATGGCCAGCGGCAGCACATAGATGCTGACGCCGTAGCCCAGCGTATCCACAAGGCGGCCGAAGCCGACGTTGAACAGAATATCAAACAGCGACGCGACACTGATGATGGTGCCGGCCGCGCCCGCCACCTGCCCATGCGGAAAAAACAGGCGGATGCTCATGACCAGCGTGGGATACAGGATGGAAAGGAAAAAGCCGCTGGCCGCCCAAAGCGGCATTGCCGCCGCGCCGCCCACAACACCCGCGATGTACAGCACCGCAGAGAGCGAGCCGAAGACGCCCATGCTCTTGAGGATGCCCAGCCTGTCCACCAGCGGCGAAAGCACCAGACGGCCCAGCATCACGCCGCCGAAAAACACGGCCAGGTAGTTGGATGCTTTGGCCTGCTCCATTCCTAGGCCCGCGGTGGCGTAGGCCACCAGCCAGTTCATCACACCGTGCTCGGCGATGAAATAAAAACCGAACACAAAGACGAGCGGCAGCGCGGCCCTGTTTTTCAGCACGCCGGACTGACGCTTTGCCGGATGCGGGCCATCCGCCCGCGGGCCGGGCACCGTGCTGAACGCCAGCAGCAGCACCGCCGCGGCCCCCAGCGCCAGCAGCACCAGGTTCGTCTTGTGCCAGAAGCCGATATCCGTGGCATAACGCCCCAGCAGAGACTGGCTGCCGCTGGTGCCGATTTCCTGGGTGAAGAACAGGAAGTTGACGAAGAACCCCGGCGCTGTAGCAAACAGCAGCGGCGTGATGAGGTTCATCGTGGTATTCAATAAGGTGGAAGAACCCAGCGCCAGCGCCATGCCGATGAGCAGCACCGTGTAATTGCTGGTAAAGGCAAACAGCGCCAGGGCGGCCATCCAAATCAGGATCAGCACCTGCAGCACGCGCTTTTTGGAAAAGCGGGTGCTCAGGTTGCCGCCCACCAGCAAAAACACCAGGTTGCCGATGTAGCTTGCCGTGACGATCAGCCCCAGCTGGGTCGTCGTCAGGGAGAAATGCTCTTGGAAGATCGTGGAAAAAATTCCGCGCAGGCTGTCATTGCTGCCAAGCCCCACCATGAGCACCACAAAGGCAAAGAAGGTAAGGCGGCTGCTCCATTTTTTTGCCATCAGACCTGGGCCTCAGCTTCCATCAGGAACAGAATTGCCATGGCCTGGCCGTAGGGCATCGGGTGCAGGGGGATCTGCTTGTAGAAGTCCTTGCTCTCGCGGCCCATCGGGGTGCCGTAGGACACCTGCTGCACAACGCCCTTTTCATCGATGCAGTCCAACACAGGCTGCAGGGCGCGCATGGCGTTGGCGCGGTAGCTTTCGGGCACAATGCCCTGCTCGACGGCTTTCAGGATGCC
>OLQF01001238.1_pt1 | contig 11101 bp, 9 predicted proteins | sample 1643171 | NCBI WGS metagenome assembly OLQF01 (sample SAMEA3136702, study PRJEB25190) | human gut metagenome | reverse complement strand
AGATTCATGGCACAGTTATCGCTTCAGATACTGTTCCGTGAATAATTTAGGTTTATTTATAAAGTGAGAAAAAATAAAATTAGGAAGATAAATATATCTGAAAACATTGAATTTTAAATTAAAAAGAGCTACAATTATACTATAAAGTAAGAGGAAGGAGTGTACGGTTATGACGGAAGCATTGATTGGAACATGTATTTTGGCAATTACGACAGTGATATTTGTCTGGGTATGTTCAGAGTATCAGATTTATAACAATGAACATTCAGCAGAGGAAAAATTAAATACCCCGCGGTTGTCGAGCTGGTTTGCAGCACAGAGGATGCGCTTTTGGTTTGCAGTTGATGATGCAAGAGAATATCCGCAGGAAGTGCTGAAGTCAGAGAATAAGACACTGCTTCAAAATGGGCTTGGAAAGCATCATGAAAAACACGAGATTCGAAGCGGGAAGCGCGGAGAACATCATACGATACAGAGTCAAAGAACCTATCGTATGCGGGGAAACTTATAAAAGAGAGATTGTTTTATCACAGAGAAGAGGAGATGTTAAATGCATCTCCTTCATTTAGTTTGTGCGCAAGCACGACGATTGCGCATGGATAGGCGGGGATTGGTGTGAACAGTAACAGGCGCTCATCTGATTGAAAGAAATCTCAGGAAAAAGTTCTTGCAATTCGAAACCTATGCACGTATAATAGATTCGTATGGAGAACGAACGGATATTGAGAGTTCCATGCAAATATTTAACGCAGCAGAAGCTGCATTATTGATTAAGTTAAAAGCTTAAATTTTATAAGTTGGTTACTTTATAACCGGTGCGTAAACAGCACATCAACTTGTGAAACGGTCAATAAGAGTATTAAAAGTAAAATATTTGCTATATAGACTCGAAAACCTTTATATCTGTAGTGCTTATACTTAGAAGAAAAGACAAAGCTCCTGTACTTAAGCAGGAGATTGGCATTATATAAAGAAGCATAGCAAGCGCAAGAAAGAATGTAGATGTAACGTACGTTTTTCTGCGCTTTTTTTATATCACAAACATTCAGAAGTAAAGGGGAATTGACAAAAAAGGGCGAGGTGAAAGAAAGATGAAGAATTTATCACAGGAGAATGCTCCGATCTATGAAGCATTAGAGCGGTTCCGGCGGATGCGGATCGTACCGTTTGATGTTCCGGGACATAAGCACGGAAGAGGAAATAAAGAACTGGTGGAATTACTGGGAGAACGCTGTGTCAGTATTGATGTCAATTCCATGAAACCGCTGGACAATCTGTGTCATCCGGTTTCTGTTATCAAAGATGCAGAACAGCTGGCAGCAGAGGCATTTCATGCAAGTCATGCATTTCTGATGGTAGGGGGAACGACATCCTCGGTGCAGGCGATGGTACTTTCCTGCTGTAAGAAGGGGGATAAGATCATATTACCGAGAAATGTACACCGCAGTGTGATCAACGCATTGGTGTTATGCGGAGCGATTCCGATCTATGTCAATCCGGATGTGGAGCACAGTCTGGGAATTTCACTTGGTATGAAAGTGTCTCAGGTAGAACTGGCGATTCAGAAGCATCCGGATGCGGTAGCTGTATTTGTGAACAATCCGACGTATTACGGAATTTGTTCTGATTTACGTTCTATCGTAAAAAAAGCACACGCTCACGGCATGAAGGTTCTGGTAGATGAAGCCCATGGAACACATTTTTATTTTGGAGAGAATCTGCCGGTTTCAGCAATGGAGGCAGGGGCAGATATGGCATCTGTGAGTATGCACAAATCAGGCGGAAGTCTCACACAGAGTTCCTTTTTGCTTGTAGGTCCGTCTATGCATGCGGGTTATGTGAGACAGATCATCAACCTGACGCAGACCACCAGCGGTTCCTATCTTTTACTGTCCAGTCTGGATATTTCCAGAAGAAATCTGGTGTTGCGCGGCAAGGAATCTTTTGCAAGAGTGGCGGCGCTGGCGGATTATGCAAGAGAAGAGATCAATCGGATCGGAGGATATTATGCATTTTCAAAAGAGCTGATCAATGGAGACAGTATTTATGATTTTGATACAACGAAGCTGTCCATCCATACGCTGGAAATTGGTCTTGCGGGAATCGAGGTCTATGATATTCTGCGGGATGAGTATGATATTCAGATCGAATTTGGAGATATCGGGAATATTCTGGCATATCTGTCTATCGGAGACCGGATCCAGGAGATTGAGCGTCTGGTAAGTGCACTGGCAGAAGTAAAGCGCAGATATCAGAAAGACAAGACGGGTATGCTCAGCCAGGAATATATTGAACCAGAGGTCATCATGAGTCCGCAGGATTCTTTCTATGCGGAAAAAGAGGCAGTGCCGATCCGGGAGTCAGAAGGCAGAATCTGCAGTGAGTTCGTGATGTGTTATCCGCCTGGAATTCCGATTCTGGCACCGGGAGAGAAGATCACAAAAGATGTAATCGAGTATATTCTCTATGCCAAAGAAAAGGGGTGTTCCATGACGGGACCTGAAGATGCGGCAATCGAATATTTAAATGTTCTGATATAAGGGGGATAAAAGTGATGGAAATGTGGTTTTCAGATGAACACACGGACAATGTGAAACTGTCCATCCGTGTGGACAAGCAGCTGTTCAGTGCGCAGAGCGAGTTTCAGCGAATCGATGTTCTCGAATCAAAAGAATTTGGTAAGATTCTCGTAGCGGACGGAGATCTGATGCTGACAGAAAAAGATGAATTTATCTACCATGAGATGATGGCGCATGTTCCTATGGCAGTACATCCGAAGGTAGAGAATGTGCTGGTCATCGGCGGAGGTGACGGCGGATGTGTGCGGGAGCTTGCAAAATATAATACCATTCAGAAGATAGACGTCGTAGAAGTAGATCCTCTTCTGGTTGAAGTCTGTCGGAAATATTTTCCGCAGATTGCAAGCAGCCTGGATGACGATCGCGTGACAATCTATAATGAAGATGGACTGCGGTTTGTGCGTTCCAGATCCAATGTGTATGATCTGATCCTGATTGATTCTCCAAATCCGTTTGGTCCTGCGGAGGGATTGTTTACAAAGGAATTTTACGGCAATTGTTACAATGCCCTGCATGAAGACGGGATCATGATCAACCAGCATGAAAGTCCGTTTTATACAGAAGAGGCATTTCAGTGTCAGAGAATGCACAAGAGAATTATAGAATCCTTCCCGATCAGTAAGATTTATCAGGCCCATATTCCGTCCTATCCGTCAGGGCACTGGCTGTTCGGATTTGCGTCTAAGAAATACCATCCGCTCAATGACCTGGATGGAGTTTCCTGGAATCTGCGGGGGATTCATACAAAATATTATCTGCCGAGAGTGCACCACGGAGTCTTTGCATTACCGGCGTATGTGGAGGAGCTTGTAAAAGATGTTGAATAAAAATGTAATGACGTTCATCGGATGTGATGCGGAGTATAATGAATCAGAGATCGTGTTGTTCGGTGCACCTTTTGATTCCACGACTTCCTACCGTCCGGGGGCAAGATTTGGAAGTCAGGCAATTCGCAATGAGTCTTATGGACTGGAAACTTACAGTCCGTATCAGGGAAAAGATCTGACAGATTATAAGATTTTTGACAGTGGAGATCTGGAGCTGCCGATCGGAGATACGGAAAAAGTGCTGGCTGAGATTCAGGATTGTACCGAGATTATTTTAAGCAGCGGGAAAATCCCGTTTATGATCGGCGGAGAGCATCTGGTGACACTGGGAAGTGTCCGTGCAGCAGCAGAGAAATATCCGGATCTGCATATCATCCACTTTGATGCACATGCAGATTTAAGAGAAGATTATCTGGGCGTTCAATATTCTCATGCCTGTGTACTGAGAAGATGTTGGGAGCTTTTGGGAGATGACAGGATCTATCAGTTTGGAATCCGATCCGGTGACAGAGAAGAGTTTCGCTGGGCAAGAGAAGGGCATGTGAAGATGCATAAGTTCAATCTTGACGGACTGGCAGAAGTAATTGAGAAACTGCAGGGAAAACCGGTATACATCACACTGGATCTGGATGTGCTGGATCCGTCTGTATTTCCGGGAACAGGAACTCCGGAGGCGGGCGGTGTCACATTTGTGGAACTGATGAATGCTGTGATCCAGACAGCACAGGGAGTCAACGTGGTCGGATGTGATGTGAATGAACTGAGCCCGGTTTATGATCCAAGTGGAGTTTCCACAGCAGTAGCCGGAAAGATTATCAGAGAATTTTTACTTGCACTGCAAGTTTAATAGAAGAAAAAACAAGAAAGAAGGAGATAAAAAAATGGGAAAAGTATTGATTGTTGGATGTGGCGGAGTTGCAAGTGTAGCTGTACACAAATGTTGTCAGAACAGTAAAGTGTTTGATGCGATCTGTATTGCCAGCCGTACGGTTTCAAAATGTGAGGCATTGAAAGAAAAACTGCAGGCTTCCTACAACGGAACGATTACAACTGCACAGGTGGATGCAGATAACCCAGAAGAACTGATCGCACTGATCGAAAGGGAAAAACCGGACGTAGTACTGAATCTGGCACTTCCATATCAGGATCTTACAATTATGGATGCCTGCCTTGCGACAGGAGTGGACTATGTAGACACTGCAAATTATGAGCCGGAAGATACTGCAAAATTCGAATATAAATGGCAGTGGGCATACCGTGACAAATTTGAAAAAGCAGGAATTACAGCGTTGTTGGGAAGTGGATTTGATCCCGGAGTAACAGGAGTATTTTCTGCATATGCGCTGAAACATTATTTTGACGAGATTAATTATATCGATATTCTGGACTGCAATGGAGGAGATCACGGCTATCCGTTTGCAACGAACTTCAATCCGGAGATCAACATCCGCGAGGTTTCTGCAAAAGGTTCTTACTGGGAAGACGGACACTGGGTAGAGACAGAGCCGATGGAGATCAAGAGAGAATACGATTTTCCGGAAGTGGGAATGAAAGATATGTATCTTCTGCACCATGAAGAAATCGAATCTCTGGCACTGAATATTCCGGGAATCAAAAGAATCCGTTTCTTTATGACATTTGGACAGAGCTATCTGACACATCTGAAATGTCTGGAAAATGTAGGAATGACATCCATTAAGCCGATTATGTACGAAGGAAAAGAAATCGTACCGCTTCAGTTTTTGAAAGCTGTTCTTCCGGATCCGGCATCTCTTGGACCGAGAACAAAAGGAAAGACAAATATTGGATGTATTTTTACAGGAAAGAAAGACGGAAAAGAGAAGACGATCTATATTTACAATGTATGCGATCATGAAGAGTGCTATAAAGAAGTGGGATCACAGGCCGTTGCCTATACTACAGGCGTTCCGGCAATGATCGGTGCTATGATGCTCATGACAAAGACATGGGACAAAGACGGTGTTTACAATATCGAAGAGTTTGATCCGGATCCGTTTATGGATGCCCTCAATGAGTTTGGACTTCCATGGAAAGTGGTAGAAAACCCTCAGATGGTAGATTAAGAAACGGACATCAGAAATGAAAAGAGAAGAATTAAGGACTCCATGCTATGTCATCATGGAGTCAGAAATGAAAAAGAATCTGCAGATTTTACAGGAAATCCGACAGCAGAGCGGATGTAAGATCCTGCTGGCACAGAAAGCATTTTCTATGTATTCCTGTTATCCTCTCATCGGAGAGTATCTGGATGGAACGACTGCCAGCGGCTTGTATGAAGCAAAGCTCGGGAAAGAATGTATGGGCAAAGAAAATCATATTTTTTCTCCGGCATATCGGGAAGATGAATTTGAAGAGGTGCTGGAAAGCTGCGAACATCTCGTGTTTAATTCGTTTTCACAGCTTGAGTGTTTCGGAGAACGTGCTGCAAAAGCCGGAAAAAGTGTGGGGATCCGTGTAAATCCGGAATGTTCCACGCAGGGAGAGCATGCGATTTATGATCCTTGTGCACCGGGCTCCCGTCTTGGGATTCTGGTATCCGAATTTCCGGAAACACTGCCATCTTACGTAGAGGGACTGCATTTTCACACACTCTGTGAGCAGAATGCAGATGCTCTGGAAATCACGTTGAAAGCAGTGGAAGAAAAGTTCGGCAAGTGGATGAAACAGTTAAAATGGGTGAATTTTGGCGGCGGTCATCATATTACAAGAGCGGATTATGACAGAGAGCTTCTGATCTCCTGTGTGCGCAGGATTCAGGACACCTACAATGTACAGGTCTATCTGGAACCGGGAGAAGCGGTGGCGTTAAATGCGGGCCATTTGATCACAACAGTGGAAGATATTGTACATAATGATATTGCGGTACTGGATGTCTCTGCAGCGTGTCATATGCCGGATGTGATCGAGATGCCGTATCGCCCGCCTCTGTTTGATTCTGGAGAGGCGAAGGAAAAAGAATATACGTATCTGCTTGGCGGTCCGACCTGTCTGGCAGGAGATGTGATCGGAAGTTATTCTTTTGATCAGCCGCTGAAAGTAGGAGACAGACTCACATTTGGAGATATGGCGATCTATACGACTGTAAAAAATAATACATTCAATGGAATGCGTCTTCCGGATATTGTGTGGGAACGCGAAAGTGGAGAATGTGAGATCGTGAAATCGTTCGGATATGAAGATTTTAAATGCAGATTATAAGATCTTCAATAAGTGAATAAAATAACAGGAAAGTCAACAAAATAACGATTGTTGACTTTCTTTTTTCGTGTGATAAATTGTTATTGTGCATAAAAATACAAATCATCTATCCGGATAACAGATCGTAAAGTAAGGAGTTGTAATAACAATGGGACTGCATGTCATTGATGAAGCAAAAAGATGTTTAAACTGTAAAAAACCGAGATGTCAGGAAGGGTGTCCGATCCATACCCCGATTCCTGTGATGATCCAGATGCTGCTGCAAGGAGAGATGCCGGAGGCGGCAGAAATGGTGTTTGCCAACAATCCGCTGTCTGTCATCTGTTCTCTGGTCTGTGACCACGAAAAACAGTGTGAAGGGCATTGTGTGAAAGGCATAAAAGGAGAACCGGTGCATATTTCTTCGATTGAAAATTATATTTCAGATACCTGCTTTGACCGGATGAAGCTGGAGCAGCTTCCGAAAAACGGCAAACGGATCGCAGTTGTCGGCGCGGGTCCGGCAGGAATCACAATCGCTATTTTGATGGCGTGCAGAGGATATAAAGTGACGATTTTTGAGGTAAAAGAGAAGATCGGAGGAATCATGCGTTATGGAATTCCTGAATTTCGTCTGCCAAAGTCCATTTTAGACCGCTATTATGTAAAAATGAAAGAGCTGGGTATCTTATTTAGGCCCAATTTTGCGCTGGGTGGTTCCACAGGTGTGGAAGATCTTTTAAGAGACGGATATCATGCCGTATTTATCGGAACAGGAACCTGGAGACCGTATCAGCTGCATATACCGGGAGAAACATTTGGAAATGTGCACTACGGAATCAATTATCTGAACAATCCGGATGTCTATGATCTGGGAGAACGGGTACTTGTCATCGGTGCGGGGAATGCGGCAATGGATGTGGCAAGAACGGCAATTCGTAAAGGCTCCCGGCATGTAACCGTCTATTCCATCACAGAAATTCCGGCGGCATCCCCAAAAGAGGTGGAGTATGCAAAACTGGACGGAGTAGAGTTCGAATATCTGCAGACGGCCATTGAAATCCGGGATGAAGGAGCCATTATCTGTGATGTGGAATGGACCGAAGATGGAAAACTGGTGAAAAAAGAAGAGACTGCCAGGCTTGTTCCGGCTGACAGTATCATTATTTCGATTTCTCAGGGACCGCAGGATCGGATCGTGAACCGGGATAAAGAGCTGCAGGTAGATGATCGGGGATTGCTCAAGACAGATGCAAATGGAGAGACCACCATGCCGGGGATTTTCGCATCCGGAGATGTAGTGACCGGTGCAAAGACCGTGGTAGAGGCGGTGAAGTATTCGAAAATGATCGCAGATGCGATGGATGAATATGTAAAAACACATTATGAATAGAAATACAGGCTGGTGTTCTTTGCAAAACATCAGCCTGTACTTTTTTACTCTAAAACAAAATCCATATAAACCGGATTATGATCACTCCATTTAAAACCGGTATCCAGAACCAGTGCATCTTCTACAGTCACATTATCAGATACCAGAAAACCATCTACTGTTACAACAAAATCAGATTCGCTGTAAGGCTGATCTGCGTTTCGGCAGGACGGTACCGGATTTTTCTCATCAAACGGTGCGATCAACTGTATGAAATCAGGAATCAGTTCTTCGGATATCGGTTTTGCCCAGTTGTCTTCTAATTCCTTGTGACCAAAAATCTCAGCAGAATTTCCAAGCAGATCTTTGTTAAAATCACCGCCCGCAACAATATAATTTCCAGCGTCATATTCTTTTTTCATATCCTCAAACAGCATCCGCAGCTGATTGTCGGCGGTGCTCGGATCAGATGTATAAGCGGAAAGATGCAGATTGTACAGGACAAGTTTCTTTCCGTTTTCTGTTGGAATCCGGTTGACGTTATAGCAGCGATCCAGATCCAGCAGCTTCATAAATCCATCCTCGATCGGTAAAGAGCGTCTGATGGATTCCGTGATCTCCATATTAGAAATTGTAAGCATACCGGATTTGTTCTTTCCGTGTGGCTCCAGAATCGGGTAGAACAGATAAGGGCTGTCATAGTTCTGAGCAAATGTGTAATTTCGTGAGGTGTTATCGGTTGAAAGTGTCTGTGAAAGCAATAATTTGCGTTCATCCACATGATAACTTCTTGTTCCGTCAATATCCACTTCCTGGAACAGCATAAAATCCGGGTTTAATTGAGCTACAGCTTCTGCATAGCTGCTGACATTTTCAATGACGGCATCTTTGGAACGGGCACGGCTTTCTTTTCCACCGTCCATAAAGAAAGAATAGTCGTCACTGTATGCGCCGAAACCGATATTTCCAGATGTGATGCGGTAACTTTTTCTGGTTTTTGCCTTTTCTGTAGATTTTCCGGTGATCGTCAGTTTTTGCTTGTCTTCCAGACGATAGTAACTGGAAAATACATAAACAACATAGCCGACTACGATCAGTATCAGAGTTCCGAGGAAGATTCCCAGGCGTTTCAACCATTTTTTTGAATTTGTTTTCATAAATATATGGTCCTTCTTTCTGTATCATTTTTTTGAACAACATTTCGCAAAATGATTATATCATATCCCGACTGAAATGAAAGAAATTGTCAAAAATAAAATTGCCGATCGTGCGAAAAGGAATCAAAGATGAATTGAGAAGGCGATACGGCAGTGTTATAATTGAGAAATATGAACATCCGAAGAAAGGAGCTAATGTGTAAAAGATATGGAGAAAAATAGAATGTTTTCAAAGTTAACAGAGGCACAAAAACAATTTTTTGAAACCGGACGGACTCGTGATCTTGCATTTCGTATCTGCCAGTTACAACTGCTGGCAGATGCAATGCGAAAAAATGAAACGGTTTTGGAGGAGGCATTAAAGAAAGATCTTGGAAAATCTGCATTTGAATCTTATGCCACAGAGATTGGATTTGTACTTGCTGATATTCGATATACGATTCAAAATCTTCAGAAATGGTCGGCTCCAAAACGTGTAAGAACACCGCTGTATTTATTTCCGGGCAAAAGTAAGATTCAAAAAGAACCTTATGGAAGTGTGCTTATTCTGGGACCATATAATTATCCGGTACAGTTGTTGGCAGAGCCTCTGATCGGAGCGATTGCGGCAGGAAACTGTGCAGTACTCAAACCATCAGAACTTACCCCACATGTTTCAAAAGCAATGTATCAGATCGTACACTCTACCTTTAAAGAAGAATATATTGCCTGTGTGGAAGGTGGAGTAGAGGTCAATCAGGAATTACTTTCTCAGAAATTTGATTATATCTTTTTTACAGGAAGTGAACGTGTCGGAAGGATCGTTATGAAAGCGGCAGCAGAAAATCTGACGCCGGTGACATTGGAGTTAGGTGGAAAAAGTCCGGTTATTATCGAAAAAACTGCAAATATAAAAGAGGCGGCAAGAAGAATTGCGTGGGGAAAACTCATGAATGCGGGACAGACCTGTGTGGCGCCGGATTATGTGCTTGTGGATGAGAGCAGAAAACAGCAGTTCTTAACAGAGATGAAAACAGCATTTTCTCATCTATATGGAAAAGAAATCAAGGAAAATCCGGATTTTGGACGAATTGTAAATAAACAGCACATGGAGCGTCTGCAGAACATTCTGGATCAAGACAGAGATTATTTGTTTTATGGAGGAACAACGGATTTTACACAACGCTATGTCGAGCCGACGATTCTGGATGTGGGAAAACTGGAAAATTCCGCCAGTTCAGCCGCTATGCAGGAAGAAATATTTGGTCCGATCCTGCCTGTTTTGTCATATCACAGATTAGAAGATGCGATTCGTTTTGTGAATAAAAGAGAGAAACCACTTGCGCTGTATGTGTTCACCCGAAAGAAAAGTGCGGAAAAATTTATCCTGGAACGGGTGGCTTCTGGAGGAGTGTGCGTGAATGATACGATCAGTCATCTGATCAATCCGATGCTACCGTTCGGAGGAGTGGGAGCATCCGGTATGGGACGGTATCATGGGAAGTACAGTTTTGACACATTTACACATGAAAAAAGCGTGTTTATAAAACCGGCAAACTGGAATCTTCCGGTTTGTTATCCGCAATTTACAAAAGGAAAGAAAAAACTTGTAAAATTCTTTTTGAAATAATGAAAAAATCACCTTGACTTTGACGCTGCGTCAACTTGTATACTAAAATCCGGCAGGAGGTAAAAAGATGGAATACAGTATTCGGGAATGGCAGAAATGACAGGGGTGAGTACACGTACACTGCGTTATTTATGATGAAGAAGTGTCAGGATGTGCAGAGTTTTTGAAGGCTGCTGTTTTGTATTGGGCGAAATAAAGGACAAGATATGAGCAGCATGATATCGTAAGTAAAAACAAAAGTGAATTGTCTGAATTGTGCGAAAAAAATAAAAAACAGAAAAAACATTGACAATTCACTTTTCCCGTGATAAGATACCACTTGTCGCTGAGACAGACCGATGAAAAGAATAAGCCCAAGG
>OLQF01001199.1_pt1 | contig 11670 bp, 9 predicted proteins | sample 1643171 | NCBI WGS metagenome assembly OLQF01 (sample SAMEA3136702, study PRJEB25190) | human gut metagenome | reverse complement strand
TCCATTTTCTGTTTTTCATAAAATACGTCCTCCTTGAATCTTATTGTGTTTTTGCTGATTCATATTCACTACTGATAATCCAATTATAGTAAATATGCACATGAAGTTCTTTGCACTATAAATTAATTTATTTGCACAAAAAGGCTTTTCCTATCTATAATACACAAATATCGCTCTTATCAAAGATTCATGTGGGTTATTTTGTATATTTATTGGAGATATCCCTATACAATCCCTTACACATCAGCCGCCTTATAAGTCAAACCATCTTATCTCACATGGCCCCAGCTCCATGGGTGCCCCGTGTCCATCCCCGTCATAGACCACTGTTGACTGCGCCCGGCTGGTGTTGTTGACCACCGCGTATTTTCCCGCCTCAGGATATCCATGCACCTCACAGTACAGATTGTCTGAAAACCATATCTTCATTTCCTTTTCTTTGGAGGCAGCATAGTACATGCTCCTAATGAGAAGCCTGGTGTTCTCATGGCTGTAAGGAAGGCCCGCAAGGTACACGCCCCGTCCTCTTCCATATGGGTGGGCGCTGAGATGGACCTCATGGTCTGAAAATTCCCCAATCTCCGTGTCCGCTCCCAAAGCATATATGTTCTTCATCCCTTCCCCGAAATCCAGAACCAGCCTTCCTGATTCATCCCTCAAAACGTCCTGTGTAATGAAGTGGCTGTCTGCCTGTTTTGTATGATACTTATCCGTGGACAGGGTAAATCCCTGCTCCTTATCCACCCCCAGCACATCTGCCAGCTGGAAATACCGTCCGCCCCGCTCTGCGGCGCTGGGCTCTCCCACTCCCACAAAGCCGCCGCCTTCCCAGACAAACCGCCTCACTGCCGTGAGAATCTGCTCATCCAGCCACTCATCCCCGCCGGACCAGGCCGTACCCGCATCCCCTGCATTGATGATCACATCCACGTCCTCTGGTATGCCTGAACTGCGTATATCGTCAAAGCTCATAAATGTCACATCCACGCCTGCCCCGCTCAGCGCCTCCAAAATGCCGAAATACGTGTAAGTCTGCTTGTACCAAAGGGCATGGGCCACCATGTAGGGCTGCCAGGAGCGCAGCTTTCCCCAGCAGTTTAACACGGCTGCCTTCAGCCCGCAAAAAGGCCTGCTTCCTCCTATATTGCCGTAGATTTCCCTGAATTCTTCCGCAACTTTTTCAATGTAATCCACAAAGCCCGGAAATTTGCAGGCCAGACTCAGATACCCCCCGTATCCGATGCGGTCAACAGGTTTGCGCATCAGGGCCCTTCGGGCGCAAATCCAGTTCTCCACCGCCTCAGGCACAGGATCATTTCCCTCATAAAATGTATCCGGAAAAAAGTAGGGTAGGAAACGGCCTTCCGTATAGCTCACCCCCGGAATATCCGATATAAGGCGCAGCGTTGCCCCGCCTCCCACGCTGCCCACCACGGCATCCAGGCCGATTTTCGGGAAATAAGCGCCGTAAGGCTCGGTTCCGATCCAGTTGTCGCCCAAAAACATCATGGCCTTACGCCCCGCCTGATGGACCAGCTCCACCAGCTCCCTGGCTTTGCCTGCCACAAACCGCTGGATAAAGTCCATATAATCCCTGTAATGTCTGGTGGGAACCCGGAATGAGGAATTATAGTACCCATTGTCCACAATATCCTCAGGTCTGAGGGCATAGCCGTATTCCGCCCGGAATTCCTCCAGAGCCTTGACGCTGACCGTTGCCCCGTATCCGAACCAGTCTACAAATTTCTCCTTTGCGTCGCTTCCGAATACCAGCGTAAAATGGTAGAAAAACGTGGTGAACCGTACAACATCCGTATCCGGATTATCCTTTAACCACTGTACCAGGTACTCCCTTGCAAACAGGCCCGAAGCCTCCTGGCGCACGTCAAAGGGAATCTCATGGGGTTTATCTCCCCAGTTATTGGTTATGTGATTGTACATCTGGGTAGGATCCCACACCGCGTATACCAGGAAGGATACCGTGTATTCGTGGAAGGGCAAAGCATGCTCCATCACCACCCGCATGGGGGCGGTAGTGGCTTCTGATTCGTTGGTTTCTGCGGCTTCCCCGGCACCGTCAAACACTCCCTTAAACTCCCTGCCATCGCCAAATCCTTCCGGCATGGACGCTCCTGTCAGCTCCCACCGGGAGGCAGGGACCGCCTGGCCCGTGGTGCGGTCCATGACCTCCCACCACTTCTTTGGGTCATGGTAACAGTCAGGAACCACCTGCTGGCCAAAATACCCCTCCATAAAGTCCATCTCCAGATGGTTCCCCACCGCGGTAAAGCGCCGGGACATAAGGTAGAGCTGCTGGCATTCCTCCATATGCTTAACCGCAAATTCATTGTGGCCTCTTGCCACAAAATAGGTGGTGTAGATCTCCGCATCCAGAGATTTGACATCCCTGTCCAGCTTTGTCCCGTCGCTGTCACGGATGGCATCAGCGCCCCAGCGCTCCATAAGCTCCCTTGTCTCGTTCAAAAAACCGGATTCACTGGGAAGCGTAACTCTTCCTCTTGTCTTAGACATGTCCGTATCCTCCCTTATATCTTTCTATTGGGCTGTATTTCATAAGCCCATGGCTCTTGATTTCACTTAAATAAAGTATAGCGGATAGCCTTTTTTGTAACAAGACAGAGGACGGATTTTTATTTGCACATTCTATCATTTAATTTGTATGATTGTATTCTGTGGGATTGACTACTGTGGTATAATTCAAGAATATAAGACCGTTTTAGAAAAATACAGTGCGGGAGGAAGGATTCCATGGCCTATAAAAGTGTAGTACTGGAAGACAGCATTACCATCAACCGAGTTATTTCCGTCCACTATTTCCAGTATATGAGCGACTTCTCCTTTCCCGGAGAGAGCCACGATTTCTGGGAACTGGTATGTGTGGACCGCGGTGAAATCGACGCGTTGGCCGGAGAGCGGCGCCTGACCTTAAAGAAGGGAAATATTCTGTTTCACAAGCCCAATGAGTTCCACAACGTGCTGACCAACGGAAAGGTCTCTCCAAGCCTGGTGGTCATTGGATTTGTATGCCATTCACCTGCCATAAAGTCATTCGAGGATCAGCTCATGTCGGTCCAGGATACGGAAAAAGAGCTCCTGGCCCAAATCATCGTGGAAGCCAGAAACACATTCAGAGGAAGGCTGGATGACCCGTACCAGGAGGAGCTAATCTTTAACAGTGAACCTCTGACCTTTGGTTCAGCCCAGCTCATCAGCCATTACCTGGAACAGCTGATTATCCATCTTTACAGGAGATATTTTTCCTACTCTCTGCCAGTGCGTTCTTCCCGCTTTCTGGCCGAGGCCAGCAGCGGGAATGACACCTACAACCGAATCGTACGCTATATGGAGGAACATCTGGGCGAACGCATGACCATAGACAGAATCTGCCGGGACAACCTGGTGGGGCGCTCCCAGCTGCAAAAGCTGTTCCGGGACACAAAAGGCTGCGGGGTCATAGAATTCTTTTCCATGATGAAAATTGACACTGCCAAACAGATGATACGTGACAACCAGCTTAATTTCACCCAGATTGCAGACCGCCTGGGGTACAATTCCATCCATTATTTTTCCCGGCAGTTCAAGCAGATTACCTCCATGACGCCTTCTGAGTATGCCACCTCCATACGGCTGTTGTCGGAGAAGCCTTAGGATATAAAACCACCCTGAATTTTCCACACTTTTCCTTTCCAGGTCAATCTGATCTGCCAGGCAGAATTGCTCCCTGGTCCTCTTCAAGGAGTTTTACTTTAAACCTTTATTGTCCGGTATTACGAACGATTTTTAGAAATTTAGTATAATAAACATTATTGTACTTTTCGTAATTTACCTCAGTATTTTATTTTTCACAGTAATATTAAACATTTATCACTTTTAATATTGACGTCTTATTTGTAATTATGCTACAATTGTACCATAAGATTGTTCGTAATATCGGATACTGATTAAAATACCGAACAAGGAGAAGTATTATTTTATGGAAAAAGAAAAATTAAATAAAGCAGTTTTAAGATCGATCGATATACTGGATTATCTGTCACATAGTAAAAAACCGGTCACTCTGTCTGCAATAAGCAAAGATTTAGGCATTCCTAAAAGCAGCGTATTTGATATCATCCATACGCTGGTGCATAAAGAAATGGTTCAGATGGATGAAGATACCAAATGTTTTTCTTTAGATGTACACTGTTTTGAAATAGGGAGCACCTACCTGAGCAGGACCGATATACATACCCAGGCACGGCCTGTCCTGAAACAGCTGAGCCTTCAGACCGGGGAGACCACCTTTCTTGCAGTGGAAAATAACGGGATGATTGTATATCTCGATAAAGAGGAAGGCAGTTCCCCTACCAGAACCACATGTGTGATTGGAGATAGAAATGATATGTACAGTACCGGTTTGGGGAAAGCGATTCTGGCAACCCTTCCAATAGAAAAAATACGCCAGATTACAGGCGGAGGAAGGCTGACCGCGAAAACCAGTAATACAAAAACCACCTTCGATGAACTGATGAAAGATTTGGAACAAATCAGACAGCGGGGGTATTCCATTGATAACAGAGAAGATAATGAAGCGGTATTCTGCGTTGGTGCTCCGATTCTTAACCAATCCGGGGATTGCATGGGAGCCATCAGTATTTCAGCTATTTATACTTCCATAACTGACGAGCGCCTGAGCTTTTTCAGCCAGCTCATTACCAGTTCCGCACTCGGGCTTTCTCATAAATTCGGCTATAGCGGGGTCTGCCTTTATCCGACCCCGTCCTATGGAATAAACATCGGGAGGTAAATATATGCCAAAAGTTCTGACAATCGGTGAAACCATGGCTGTCATGGTTCCCTCTGAAACCGGTCCCTATCAGTATATCAATCACTTCCGTCTTTGCTTTGCCGGCGCCGAAAGCAATACAGCCATCGGTCTTAGCAAGCTTGGGCATCAGACAGAATGGCTTAGCTGTGTGGGTGATGATGAATTTGGACGATTTCTTTTATCACGAATACGTGCAGAAGGTGTGTCTGTTTCTCATGTCAGGCTGGATGCCCATGCCCCAACCGGTCTGATGGCCAAACGCTTTAACCCCTCATCGGAAACAGAGATATTCTATTACCGTTCCGGTTCAGCGGCTTCGCAAATGAATGAAACTCTTATATCAGAAAAATCATTTGAGGATGTGGGAATTGTTCATATGACAGGAATTACTCCTGTTCTGAGCCCATCCTGCCTGCGCTTGACCCGCAGGGTATTCGAGCTGGCCCGGTCATTGAATGTACGGATTAGCTTTGACCCTAACATACGTATGAAACTCTGGAAACAGGAGGATTACCGGGATTTGATAAAAGAATTCATTTCCCAGTCAAATATTGTATTCATGGGCTTGGATGAAGGACATCTGTTATACGGAGAGCGGACTCCCCAAACATTAAGAGATATTATTTTCACATCAGGCTGCACAGACTATCTGGCCCTAAAAAACGGCAGCGCCGGAGCCTATGTATATTCAATAAATGAAGACTGTTATATTCCTCCCCATCCCTGTATCTGTATTGACCCGGTGGGGGCAGGCGATGCATTTAATGCAGGATTTTTGTCCGGCATTCTGGATGGAAGGCCATTGGAGGACTGCGGCCAGAGAGGCGGGATTACCGGTGCGCTGTGCACACAGGTCCAAGGTGATATAGAGGGGCTGCCGACAAAAAAAGAACTGATTGATATTCAAAATCATATATCACCCATTACAAGATAACACAAAGGAGGCCAGTCTATGAAACATATTCTTAATCAATGTCCTGTTATCGCCATACTCAGAAATCTCCCGGAAGATTTACTGATTCCTTATGCTGAAAGTATTCTCCGGGGCGGAATCAGCGTTTTTGAAGTGGCAATGAATACCCCAGACGGAGCGGGACAGATTTTAGCATTAAAAGAACATTTCAAAGAGTCCGTTACAGTTGGAGCCGGTACTGCCACTACCATAGAGCGTATTGATTCAGCCTTGCAGGCAGGGGCGCAGTTTTTTCTGACGCCATCTGTTGACGAATCTATACTGCGTTATTTCAGAAAAAAGGATTTGGATTTGCTTCCCGGAGTCATGACACCATCTGATGTGGCACTATGTATTAAATATAACTATCGTATAATGAAATTGTTTCCTGCCGGTGATCTTCCCCTTAGCTATATCAAGAGCCTGAAGGGCCCCTTTGAGGATACGGATTATGTGGCGGTAGGTGGAGTCCGCGGAGATAATCTCCACACTTTCTTTGAGCATGGCTTTATCGGTGCCGGCCTTGGAAGCAGTCTGATTCCCCATCATTTCCTTGAGGAAAGGGACTGGCAGGGGGCTTCCCGCTATATCTCCGGCCATTACGGAGCATTCCTGCCTTCCTGATCAGATAAAATAAATAAAGCGCGCCTGAACATGCATTGCTGCCACATTCAGACGCGCTTTTTTGTAATTCAATGGTATATAACGGTTTGGTGCTGCAACCGTCAGCTCCTCTTTATAAAATCCGTCCCGCACTTCGGGCAATGAACGCTGACCTTCCCGTGTCCCCTGGGGATACGCACCTTCTGCCCGCATCCCGGGCACTTAAAGATACGGTATTTCCGTCCCTCTGTAAAACGGAATTTGATTTTCCTGAAATATTCCGTCACATAAAACCGCAGGCGCAGATAAACCTGATTTTCCTGATAGCGTTTCCCCACATTTTTTGAAAACATCCGTAAGTACAGGCAGATAAAACCCGCCAGCTCCAGGATATACAGAAACGAGGACAATATCCTTACCCTGACAACAACGTTCAGGAAAACCAGCACGAGCACAGCATACATGATAAACTGGCCCAGCTGGTCCATACCATATCTTCCTATCATGAAACGCTGGAATTTTTCTCTGATTTTATTCATCTGCAAACAATCCTTTCCCCATTGTCCGGCCTGCTGCCCGGTACATTCCCCAGGCAGCCGCGGATCATTCATCCGAAAGTAACTATAACCTAATTCTCATGGGAAAGCAATGTACAGACAGGTTTTTAATGATTATTTTATAAATGCAGGCATCAAAATGGAGGCCGCAGATTTTAGACGTCACAGACGCCGCTCATCGCAGGCGCCGCTCATCACAGACGCCGCACCGCGTCCATGGCAAGCTCTGAGCGCTCGCACTCGCTGGCATTCAGCGTAATCTGCCAACAGAGCCCGCTTCCCTTCATATGTTCCGACGCATAGCTGAGTCCATTGGTGCGTTCATCCAGAAAGGTCCTGTCTATCTGGTTTGGATCGCCCAAAAGGATGACTTTTGTCCCCATCCCTGCCCTGGTGATGATACCCTTTACCTGGTTTGGCGTCATATTCTGGGCCTCGTCTATTATCAGATAGGTCTTGACAATGGAACGGCCCCGTATATAGTTCAGAGCCTCTGTCTGAATCAGACCCCGGTCAAATATCTCGTCCACCTTACCCTTAAGCTCTGCCTCGTCTTCATAACGTTTTTCCTCGTTGGAATCAATGAGCTGCTCCAGGTTGTCAATTACCGGTCTCATAAGAGGCGATATCTTCTCCTGTTCATCTCCCGGAAGAAAGCCTATATCCGCGTCAAACTGGGCGTTGGGACGGCTGATGATGATCCGCCGGTTTTCCCCCGTTGGATTGTTCAGCAGTTTTTCCAGTCCCACGGCCAATGAATAGAAGGTTTTTGCCGTTCCCGCCATTCCCTTTACAATCACCAGAGGCGCTTTGTCCGCCGGCTGCATCAGCGCCTCCTGCAGAAAGTACTGCCCTGAATTCTTAGGGCTGATGCCATATGGTTTGCTCTTTTTGTATTCCAGCGGCACGATTCTGTCTCCCTGAACCCGTCCCAGCAGCGTTTTCTTTACGGACTGGTCCGCTTTCAGAAGAAGAAACTGGTTTTCCCACAGCTGCGGACAGCTGTGTCCACCGCTTTCGTCAGATATGTATGCTTTATCCACAGGAATCCCTTTTTTCTTAAACTCCTTCACATCCTCCTCCGGTATGAATACCTCGCAGCGTCCCGTGTACTGCTCATCCCTGTCCGACACCTGTTCCGTGATAAAGTCCTCAGCCCGTATCCCTATAATTTGTGCCTTGATGCGCAGCTGTTCCAGCATACGGATGGAAGCCCTGGCATTGGCTCCCCGCTCTCCCTCTGCCTTCTTTAGGTTATCTAACTCTTCCAGCACCACCATGGGAAGCACAATATAGTTCTCCTCAAAGCAGTTCACAGCGTAGGGGGCTTGAATCAGCACATTGGTATCTAATACATAGGTTTTAATCATTCACAGGGCTCCTTTTCCGGTTTTTATAAAACGTTTTGGACTCTTTGCAGTTACTTCTTACGATTACTTCTTTCCAATTACCATCATACCCCGCTGCTTGACCCCGTTCTACCACAGATATGTAAAACAATAGTAAAGATCTTGACATTATATTTCCCATCCCCTATAATCAGAATTGATTCGCGGACCGCATTCCACAATATAAGTACAATATGGTATAAGAGAAAGGCGGCTAACTGAAATATGATTATTAGATGATTGAACAGCAGCAGATGATTTACACACACCCTTTCCTGGCTGTATAAAAGCCGGGCGGATTTTGTGTGTCTTTGTCATTTCGTTCAGTCATACAGGGAATCATATTCCACAGGGCCATATTTTTATATAACAGGATGCATCTGTCTATCCATATGCCTCCGCCGCATCAGACGGCATGTCCCGGCAGGCGCGCGCAAACCGCTCCTGACCTGTACATTCCCTCTCCTTCGGCTTCCTCACAGGCCAGGTTTATATCCCTTCTGAACGAAGTGCGTTTAGGAGGGATTTTTTATGTTGTTAAATGCACTGAATATTAAAAAAGAATATGGAATTCAGACTGTGCTGGATATTGAAAAACTGGAAATCCGGGATGGGGACCGGATTGGGCTCATCGGACGCAACGGAGCCGGGAAATCCACCCTTTTAGGCGTCCTCTCCGGAAGGATTGCCTGCGACGAGGGCGTGGTGAAAAGGTATTGTCCCATTGCGGAGATTCTCCAGACCGGTGAAACTGAGGATGAACCTGAGGCCAGGCTTCTAAGCCAATTAAAGCTCCGTGACAGCGCTGTAAAAAGCGGGGGCGAAAAGACCAGGCGCGCCATCGGGGCGGCATTTTCCAGCCAGGCCCCGCTGCTCTTTGCCGACGAACCCACCACTAATTTGGATATGGAAGGCGTGGCACTGTTGGAGAAAATGATGAGGGGCTACAGGGGGGCCATCCTGATGATATCCCATGACAGGACGCTTTTGGACCAGGTCTGCAATCAGATATGGGAGCTGGACCGGGCAGCCGTGCGCGTCTTTGACGGCAATTACTCTGACTGGGCCTCTCAGAAGGAACGTGAACGGGGCTTCCAGGAATTTGAATACCAGCAGTACCAGAAAGAAAAAAGGCGGCTGGAGCGGGCTGCCGACGCCTTGCAGAGAAAAAGCCGGAAAATGGCAAAGCCGCCCAAACGCATGGGAAGCAGCGAGTGGATGCTCTACAAAGGCGTCGCCGCTGTCCAGCAGGGTCATGTGCAAAGCAATAAATCCTCTGTCATGAGCCGGCTGGAGCACCTGGATAAAAAGGACCGCCCGGACGAACCGCCCCAGGTGTCCATGAGACTGCCGGACGCCGGGCGGATACGGGCCAAAAACGCGGCCGCTATCCGGCATCTCACCGTGAGCTACGGGAATCGCATTGTACTGGACGATGTGAGCCTGGAAATAGAGGCAGGGAAACGGACCTTTATCACCGGCAATAACGGGGCCGGGAAGTCCACCTTAATCAAAGCCCTGATGGACAGGGCCCCCGAAACCTTCATTGCCTCCGAAGCAAGAGTCGCCTATTTTTCTCAGGACCTGGACACCCTGGACCCGGAAAAAACCGTGCTGGAAAATGTAGCGGAGGATGCAGCCTATCCCCAGCATATCTGCCGGGCCGTCCTGGCCAACCTCTATATGACTAAAGACGATATGTTTAAACCAGTCAGCGTATTATCCGGAGGAGAAAAGGTCAAGACAGCCCTGGCCAAGGTTCTGGTATCAGGCTGCAGCTTCATGATTCTGGACGAACCCACCAACCATATGGATGTGTATACCATGGAGGGTCTGGAACATCTGCTGGAAAGCTACGACGGAACGCTGCTGGCCGTCAGCCACGACCGTACCTTCATAAGTCATACAGGGGATGTGGTGTGCCAGCTTGAAAAAGGAAACATACAAAAAAGCACGGCGCAGAAAACAGACACACGGCACAGCGGGAAATATTAACCGTTATATTTTATTGACAATAACGCTTTTCCATTATATGATAGATTTACTATAATTATCCATATGGAGGAGACGTATCATGAGAAAAAATGTATTGGGGATTCTACTGGCAGGCACCATAGGATCTGCCCTTATAACAGGCTGCGGTGCCGCATCCTCCGGCACTGCCCAGTCCTCTGCCCCACAGCAGACACAGGAATCAGCTCCGGCCTCTGACGAAGCCGGTACATCAACCGCGGACGCAGCAGACCTGACAGGCCATACCCTGATGATCTACTGCGGCGCGGGCATGACAAAGCCGTTCCAGGAAATAGCAGACAGCTTTAAATCGGTCACCGGCTGCGAGATGAACGTGACATACGCCAATGCCGGCCAGATTCAGTCCCAGATTACCACATCCGAAGAGGGCGACATGTTCATAGCCGGTTCAGCCGAGGAACTGAAACCGGTTGAGTCCTATGTATCCGAAAGCAGGGCGCTGGTAAAACATATACCCGTACTGGCAGTACAGAGCGGCAATCCGAAAAACATTACCTCTCTGTCCGGCCTGGCCGCAGAGGGCGTGTCCCTCATTATCGGCGATGCGGACTCTACTCCCATTGGAAAGATTGCCAAAAAGGCCCTGAGCGATGCAGGTATCCTTGACAAGGTACAGATAGCGGCATCCACTGCCACGGCTCCCCAGATGGCAACTGCCATTGCCGCGGGAGAGGCTGACGCAGCCATCATCTGGAAGGAGAACTGCGATGCAGAAGGTGTGGAAATCGTGGATAACAGCGGTTTGGAAGATTACATAAAGACCATCCCCGCGGCCTCCTTAATCTGCTCTGCGGATCATGACGCCAGACAGGCATTTCTGGACTACTTAAATTCAGGGGAGGCACGGGAAATCTGGATAAAGTATGGATATGAAATTGCGGAATAAACATAGGAGGCGTAGAGGGACAGACCTGTTCTCAGCCCTGACCGTCGCGGTGGCGCTGCTAGCGATTCTTTTCATCGGCAGCGCGGTCTGCGCCATTGCAGCCGGAGGGCTTCCCGCCTTTGCCGGAACCATACGCCAGAAGGAAGTGCTCTTTGCCCTGCGTCTCAGCGCGGTCACCGCCAGTCTCTCCACCCTTATTGTCATGGCTCTGGCACTTCCCACCGCCTATGCCCTGACCCGGACCTCCATGCCCTTTAAGGAGCTGTCCGGCATCATCATCGAACTGACCTTGTCCCTTCCATACCTGCTTCTGGGACTCAGTCTCCTTATCATATTTTCATCACCTGCAGGCAAATGGCTGAAAGAGCAGGGCTTTAAGGTGGTGTTTTCTCCCGCGGGCATTGTCATGGCCCACATCCTGG
>OLQF01001188.1_pt1 | contig 11758 bp, 6 predicted proteins | sample 1643171 | NCBI WGS metagenome assembly OLQF01 (sample SAMEA3136702, study PRJEB25190) | human gut metagenome | reverse complement strand
TGTATGTTTCGCGGGTTTATTTATTTCTCTGTATTATAAATCCAGATTGTCAGAGAATATGTTTGATTAGGTAACAATCTACTGGCAATATTGGACGTCCTCTATGTTTTAAATAATCAATTGGTCGGGTCAGGGTATCCGACCTTCTTTATATTCGCCAGAAGGATTTATTATGCAAAGGAAAACTCTATTGTCGGCCTGTATTGCATTAGCTCTGAGTGGTCAGGGTTGGGCGGCAGATATTACAGAAATAGAAACCACCACAGGTGAAAAGAAAAATACCAATGTGACTTGTCCAGCAGATCCTGGAAAACTCAGTCCAGAAGAGCTTAAACGCTTACCCTCTGAATGCTCCTCTGTAGTCGAACAGAACCTGATGCCATGGCTTGTCACAGGTGCTGCTACTGCGTTAATCACAACCTTAGCCATAGTGGAACTAAACGACGATGATGATCATCATCGCAATAATTCTCCACTTCCACCAACTCCACCTGATGATGATTCAGACGACACTCCAGTTCCTCCAACTCCTGGCGGAGATGAGATAATACCAGACGATGGTCCGGATGATACCCCGACGCCTCCCAAACCGATTTCGTTTAATAATGACGTTATCCTCGATAAAACAGAAAAAACGTTAACTATTCGCGATTCAGTTTTTACTTATACCGAGAATGCTGACGGGACTATTTCTCTGCAAGATAGCAATGGGCGTAAGGCGACTATTAATCTTTGGCAGATTGATGAAACGAATAACACGGTTGCCCTTGAAGGGATGAGCGCAGATGGTGCAACGAAGTGGCAATATAATCACAACGGTGAGCTCGTTATTACGGGCGACAATACCACAGTAAACAACACTGGAAAAACCATCGTCGACGGCAAAGGCGCCACCGGAACTGAAATCGCGGGTAATAACGCGGTGGTGAACCAGGACGGCGAGCTGGATGTGAGCGGCGGCGGTCACGGTATTGATATCACCGGCGACAGCGCGACGGTGGACAACAAAGGCGGCATGACTGTCACCGATCCGGATTCCATCGGTATTCAGATCGACGGCGACAAGGCGGTTGTCAATAACGACGGTGACAGTGCCATCAGTAACGGTGGCACCGGTACGCAGGTTAACGGTGATGAAGCCACCGTGAACAATAACGGTAAAACCACCGTTGACGGCAAGGATTCCACGGGCACCGAGATAAACGGTGACAAAGCCATCGTCAACAACGACGGTGACAGCACGATCCTTGATGGCGGCACCGGAACCCGCATTACGGGTGATGATGCGACGGCCAACAACAGCGGCAATACCACCGTTGATGGTCAGGGTTCGACCGGAACTGAAATCGCGGGTAACAACGCGGTGGTGAACCAGGACGGCGAGCTGGATGTGAGCGGCGGCGGTCACGGCATTGATATCACTGGTGATAGCGCCACTGTAATCAACAAAGGCAATATAACTGTCACGGATAAAGATTCGGTTGGTGTACTGATTAATGGTGATCGAGCGACCTTTGCCAATACGGGTCATATTGACGTCAATAATTCAGCTACTGGGTTTAGCATCGCAACCAGTGAGGGAGTTATCTCATTAACTGGCAGTATGGATGTAGGTGACATCTCAACAGGAATGGTGCTCAGCGGAGATGGCAACAGCGTGACGCTGGCAGTAGAAGATCTTAATGTTACTGGGCAGAAAGCGATGGGTGTCGACATTTCTGGTGATAGTAACGACATTGATATCGCTGGCAATATCTTGGTTGATAAAGATCAAACTGCAGATAATGCGGCAGACTATTTCTTCGAGTCATCTGTCGGGGTGAATGTCACGGGTAACAATAATACAGTATCTCTAAATGGCGAATTAACAGTTGTCTCTGACAGCGAATTAACCTCAAGATCTCATGGCAAGCGTGATGGGAGTCAAGAAAATATCTCCGGGCTGATTGTGTCTGGTGATAATAATACAATAAGCCTAAATGGCGGTATACAGTTTATCGGTGAGCAAAAAATACTGGCGGATGGTTCAGATATTGCATCTCTGCGTAAAGGATTTAGTGATACCTCCATAATCAGCGTTGATGGGAACTCATCAGTATATTTGAATGGGACTTCGACAATAGGTGGCGACCTTCCTTTAGGCTATACAAGCATTATTCAGTTAAAAAATAAAGCTATCCTGGAAATTGGTCGTGATGCTTTGTTGGGTGTAAAGGATATTAAATCGTTTAATAACTATTACGAGCCAGTACCGAAGATTATAAAGGCTACTACAGGTTCTAAGGTCATCAATAATGGCAATATAGATATCCAAAATATCGGTTTTATTTCAGTGTCAGGTGAAGATACGTCGGGCACTAATAATGGCAACATTACGCTATCACAGTACGATTACGGCAACATGATGTCAGGTACTAATGCTCTGTTAAGTACCGATGGAGGCAGTGTTGTTAACAACGGCACCATCATCGGGAAGGTCATGGAGCAAAGTAGCGTTATTAATCGATTTGAGACGACCGACGTTACTTATGATGAGTTGTTTAATAATAGCGTTACGGGCATAACCGGAATGCTTTCTAAAACCGGTGCTATGGGCATTAATAATGTAAACGGCATTATTGATATGTATGGACGCGGTAGCGTGGGTATGTTGGCGGTTACTCAAGCGATTATAGAAAATGCTGGCACCATCAAACTGGACTCTCTATGGGTTGATGCTAACGATACCACTGCGTTACCCGATAATATCGCTATCAGTAATGCCCGTTATTATGGTGCAGGGATGGCGGTAGGTTCAGATAGCTATGGTAGCCCGGATGCAAATGTCACAGCTATTAACCAATTAGGTGGTGTGATTAGTGTCTATAATGCTGGGGTCGGTATGGCCGCTTACGGCGGTAGTAATATGGTTATTAACCAAGGTACGATTAACCTGGAGAAAAATGAAAACTATAGCAGTAGTCTGAGTGCAAATACGCTAGTTGGTATGGCGGTTTATCAACACGGCACTGCTATTAACGATAAAACTGGCGTGATTAATATTAATGTCGATACCGGCCAGGCGTTTTATAACGACGGTACAGGGACAATCCTGAATTATGGTGAGATAAACCTTCTCGGTTCTCCAATGGACAGTGCAGATCCCCATATGGGGGCTACCCCAGATAATCTGGATCTGCTGTCAGCACTAACAGGCAGCGGCGAAACGGATATGCGAACTGCTTCAAGTGGTGGGTTTGTGACGACCAAAGCGCTGGCAAACTACGGCAATGAAACGCTAAATAGTAATGTGACCGCCAAAGCGTGGCTTTATAACCAGGATAAGGCCAATCTGACAATTAACGGAGAGCTATCCGTTGGGCAAGGGCTGGAAAATAGCGGATTACTGGATTCTGACACCATTAGTGCAGCAGCGAATGTCTATAACCGTGCATCGGGTAGCATTATTACCGACCTGTTAATGTTAACGAGTGGTAACTCGTTTTTTAACGAGGGTAATTTCAGCGGATCTATAGTTGGCAACAGCTATAGGCAAAATGTGGTTAATACCGGAAGTATGACAGTCACGGCTGATGGTACATCGCTCATCGGCGGCAGCTTTGTGCTTTATAACGAAGCGGGGGCAATACTCAGCAACAGCAACAGCGCCGTTTCGGGTGGAGAAAATGCCATTGTTAACATAACCCGCACCAGCGATTCACTCGCGCAAGTTAACCGCGGCACTATTACCGCGACCAACGGCTACAGTGCGATTAAAACGGCAAGTACGGGTTCTAACAGCAACGGAAAATGGATCTGGAATACCGATACGGGTGTAATTAGCGGCGTGAATCCTAATGCACCGTTAATTGATCTTGGTCGCGGCTATAACTTTGCCAACGCAGGCACTATTAATGTGCAGGGTGATGGTGCAGTCGCTATCAGCGGGGGAACCACCAGCTATACGGTTCAACTGGTGAACAGTGGGACCATCAATGTCGGTACGGCGCAGGGTAAAGCGGACGGCACTAACGGTACTGGTTTAATTGGTATCAAGGGGAATGGCCGTGAGACGACAATTAATAACGCACAAAGCGGTGTAATTAACGTTTACGCAGATAACTCCTGGGCTTTCGGAGGACAGACTAAAACGATCATCAATAATGGTGAAATCAACCTGCTGTGTGATATGGGATGTGATATTTATGCACCGGGCACCACCGGTACACTGAACGATCATAACAGTACTACTGATATTATTGTTCCTGCCGCAACGAGCACACCTACGCAGGGGTCAGTACCCACAGTACCTGCGGACTCCAGTGCACAGCAAAAACTGACTAACTACACTATTGGTACCAATAGCGATGGCACCTCTGGTATGTTGAAAGCCAATAACCTTGTCATCAGCGACAACGTCAAGGTAAATACCGGATTCAGTGCAGGTACTGCCGACACGACTGTTGTGATTAATGATGTTTTCAAAGGTGAAAATATTTCCGGGGCTGAGAATATTTCTTCTTCCACGGTAATGTGGAATGCTCAGGGCAGCACTGATGCAAGCGGCAACGTAGACGTCACGATGACCAAAAACGCCTATACGGATGTTGTGACGGATTCTTCAGTTAATAATGTCGCTCAGGTACTGGATACGGGTTACACCAATAACGACCTGTACACTAGTCTGAACGTAGGAACGACTGCTGAACTGAACAGTGCGCTGAAACAAATTAGCGGCAGCCAGGCAACCACGGTATTCAATGAAGCACGAGTGTTAAGTAACCGTTTCAGCATGCTGTCAGATGCTGCACCGGAAGTTGCAAACGGTCTGGCCTTCAACGTGGTAGCGAAAGGCGACCCGCGTGCTGAACTGGGAAATAATACACAGTACGACATGATGGCGCTGCGTAAATCCATGACACTGACTGAATATCAGAATCTGAGTCTGGAATACGGTATTGCGCGTCTGGATGGTAATGGTTCAGATACCGCAGGCGATAATGGTGTGACTGGCGGTTACAGCCAGTTCTTCGGTCTGAAACACCAGATGGCGTTTGACAACGGTATGAGCTGGAATAACGCCCTGCGTTATGATGTGCATAATCTCGATAGCAGTCGCTCGATAGCTTACGGCGACGTCAATAAAACCGCTGATGCTAATGTGAAACAGCAGTATCTGGAATTCCGTAGTGAAGGGGCAAAAACCTTTGAACTGCGTGAAGGTCTGAATGTGACACCTTATGCGGGTGTGAAACTGCGTCACACACTGGAAGGTGGCTATCAGGAACGCAATGCGGGTGACTTTAACCTGAGCATGAACAGCGGCAGCGAAACGGCGGTGGACAGCATCGTTGGGCTGAAACTGGACTATGCAGGGAAAGAAGGCTGGAGTGCGAACGCCACGCTGGAAGGTGGGCCGAATCTGAGCTATGTGAAAAGTCAGCGAACTGCGAGCATTTCGGGCGCGGGAAGCCAGCGTTTCAACATTGATGATGGTCAGAATGGTGGTGGTTTCAACAGCCTGGCGACAATGGGTGTGAAATACAGCAGCCAGGAAAGTGCGTTGCAGGTAGATGCATTCCACTGGAAAGAAGACGGCATCAGCGATAAAGGTGTGATGCTAAACTTCAAGAAAACATTCTAATTTTTAGCATGTAATACATAAACCGCAACGCTGATACAGGTTGCGGTTTTTTATTGCCGGATGCGGTGCTTGACGTGTCTTAACCTGCCTGGGGTTTCGTGTCTTTCAGGACAACAGTACAACTCATCCCGCAATCTTGTTTACACCCTCGCATTATTTATCTCTATTCATTTCTATACTGATTTTTCTTAATCCGTTGTATTACAGGGCAGGGTGCGATGAGCAGCAACACATTTACTCTCGGTACAAAATCCGTTAACCGTCTTGGTTATGGCGCGATGCAACTGGCTGGTCCTGGGGTTTTTGGCCCCCCAAGAGATCGCCACGTCGCTATAACCGTGCTGCGTGAGGCGCTGGCATTGGGCGTCAATCATATTGATACCAGCGACTTTTATGGTCCGCACGTCACCAATCAGATTATCCGCGAAGCGCTTTATCCGTACTCTGACGACCTGACAATTGTCACTAAAATTGGTGCGCGGCGTGGAGAGGACGCATCCTGGTTACCCGCATTTTCTCCGGCAGAGCTGCAAAAAGCGGTACACGATAATCTACGTAATCTCGGCCTGGACGTACTGGATGTGGTTAACCTGCGCGTTATGATGGGGGATGGTCATGGCCCAGCGGAAGGATCGATTGAGGCCAGCCTGACAGTGCTGGCGGAGATGCAACAACAAGGCCTGGTAAAACATATTGGCCTGAGTAACGTCACACCGACGCAGGTTGCAGAGGCGCGAAAGATTGCCGAAATCGTCTGCGTGCAGAACGAATACAACATTGCCCACCGTGCTGATGACGCAATGATTGATGCTTTGGCTCGTGATGGCATTGCCTACGTGCCATTCTTTCCGCTCGGGGGCTTTACGCCGCTGCAATCCTCCACGCTTTCCGATGTTGCTACAAGCCTTAATGCGACACCAATGCAGGTGGCGCTGGCGTGGCTGTTACAACGTTCACCGAATATTTTGTTGATTCCTGGAACATCTTCTGTTGCGCATTTACGGGAGAATATGGCTGCTGAAAAATTTCATCTTTCTGAGAAAGTGTTGTCTACGTTGGATGGTATTTCGCGAGAATAACGAATATACAAAAGGGAAAGATGCATTTCCCTTTTGTTTCTTTTTTAATGGCATGGAGTGCATATGTTTAAGGCCAGGATTTGCGGCTGGATAATCAGGGAAAAGGCGATGGATTCATTGATTCGTACAGTGATAGATGGTATCTCACTGATATCCAGACGGTAATCAAACAGATGTGTAGGGCATTCATCCACCACATCTTGATATATTCCGAATTTACGTTGATGCTGCGCGTTGTGATATCTCCGCCGTCGGAATTGATGCACCATAGAGTAAACTGAATATCACGGAATGATAAATGACGCTCTACCAGATAAAACCGCTCTTTCAGTCGCTGTTAAGGCCGACGATGTTTTGGCTTTATAAGCACCATGTTTCAGCGAATCACATCACTCTTGCTGCACTGGCGCTTTCTCTTCTTACCGGATTGCTGTTGGTGTTGGTGGCTCAACCCATCCTCTTTTTGCTATTGCCCATCGTGCTTTTTATCCGTATGACGCTCAATGCGCTGGATGGCATGTTGGCGCGTGAGTGCAATCAGAAAACACGTCTGGGGGCGATTTTGAATGAAACTGGCGATGTTATTTCCGATATTGCGCTCTATTTACCGTTTTTATTTTTACCGGAAAGTAACGCATCACTCGTAATACTCATGTTATTTTGCACCATATTGACCGAGTTTTGCGGTTTACTCGCGCAGACGATTAACGGTATTCGTAGTTATGTCGGTCCATTTGGCAAAAGCGATCGCGCGTTAATATTTGGTCTGTGGGGGCTGGCCATTGCCATTTATCCACAATGGATGCAATGGAATAATCTTTTATGGAGCATTGCTTCAATTCTGCTTCTCTGGACTGCGATTAATCGTTGTCGAAGTGTGCTCCTGATGAGCGCTGAAAGATAATGCTGGAAAAATCTCTGGCAATACTCTTCGCGTTGTTAATTTTAGCAACGCTGATAAACCGTTTTCTGGTATGGCGGTTACCGGAGAGAAAAGGCGATGAAGTAACATTACGTATTCGTACCTGGTGGGGCATCGTCATTTGTTTTTCACTGGTGATTTCAGGTCCACGCTGGATGACGTTGACGTTTTTTGCGCTGATAAGTTTTCTGGCATTGAAAGAATATTGTACGCTTATATCCGTACATTTTCCGCGTTGGTTATATTGGGTTATTCCTCTTAACTATTTGCTTATCGGTTTTAATTGCTTTGAGCTGTTTCTGTTATTTATACCTTTGGCTGGGTTTCTGATATTAGCCACCTGGCGAGTTTTTGTAGGTGACCCCTCTGGTTTTCTGCATACCGTGAGTGCCATTTTTTGTGGCTGGATAATGACCGTTTTCACCTTGAGTCATGCCGCCTGGTTATTAATGTTGCCAACCATAAATATCCAGGGCGGGGCGTTACTGGTGTTATTTCTTTTGGCGTTAACCGAGTCAAACGATATTGCACAGTATTTATGGGGAAAATCCTGCGGCAGAAGAAAAGTGGTCCCCAAAGTCAGCCCGGGAAAAACGCTGGAAGGTCTGGTGGGAGGAGTAATCACCACCATGATTGCGTCACTGATTATTGGACCGTTACTGACACCGCTAAATACATTACAGGTATTATTAGCGGGTTTGTTAATTGGTATTAGTGGTTTTTGCGGCGATGTAGTGATGTCAGCCACCAAACGAGATGTTGGTGTTAAAGATAGCGGAAAACTATTACCAGGACATGGCGGACTCCTTGACAGGATTGACTCATTAATTTTCACCGCTCCGGTATTTTTTTATTTTATTCGCTACTGCTGTTACTGAAGGAAAACAGAGAAAATGGAAAATTCACGCATCCCTGGGGAGCATTTTTTTACCACCAGTGATAATACAGCGTTGTTTTATCGGCACTGGCCCACTTTACTGCCAGGGGCGAAAAAGGTCATCGTCTTATTTCATCGCGGTCATGAACATTCTGGTCGTCTACAACATATCGTTGATGAACTGGCGATGCCAGATACTGCTTTTTATGCATGGGATGCCCGAGGGCATGGACAAACTTCGGGGCCGCGTGGTTATAGTCCGTCTCTTGCGCGTTCAGTGCAGGATGTTGATGAATTTGTCCGTTTTGCTGCCAGCGACAGCCAGGTCGGACTGGAAGAGGTGGTTGTGATCGCGCAAAGCGTCGGCGCAGTGATGGTTGCCACATGGGTTCATGATTATGCGCCTGCTATTCGCGGACTAGTGCTGGCATCTCCGGCCTTTAAGGTTAAATTGTATGTGCCGCTGGCACGTCCTGGGCTGGCGTTATGGCATCGTCTGCGTGGTCTGTTTTTTATTAATTCCTATGTGAAAGGGCGTTATCTGACCCACGATCGGCAACGGGTGGCGAGTTTCAATAATGATCCGCTGATCACACGGGCGATTGCCGTCAATATCTTGCTCGATCTCTATAAAACGTCTGAACGTATTGTTAGCGATGCGGCGGCGATTACGCTCCCCACGCAACTTCTGATATCAGGCGATGACTATGTGGTGCATCGCCAACCGCAGATTGATTTTTATCAGCGTTTACGTAGTCCTCTGAAAGAGCTGCATCTGCTGCCAGGCTTTTATCACGACACGTTGGGTGAAGAGAACAGGGCGCAGGCATTTGAAAAAATGCAAAGATTTATCAGCCGTTTATATGCTAACAAGTCGCAAAAATTTGATTATCAGCATGAAGACCGCACAGGACCATCAGCGGATCGATGGCGGCTCCTTTCTGGTGGACCCGTGCCGTTATCGCCGGTTGATTTGGCGTATCGCTTTATGCGAAAGGCGATGAAACTGTTCGGGGCGCACTCTGCGGGCCTGCATCTCGGAATGAGTACCGGCTTTGATTCAGGCAGTTCGCTGGATTATGTCTATCAAAATCAACCGCAAGGCAGTAACGCATTCGGGCGCTTTATCGACAAAATCTACCTGAACAGTGTTGGCTGGCGCGGTATTCGCCAGCGCAAAACCCATTTACAAATGCTGATTAAACAAGCCGTTGCCCATCTCCACGCCAAAGGTTTAGCCGTCCGCGTGGTTGACATTGCCGCAGGGCATGGGCGCTATGTACTGGATGCGCTGGCAAACGAGCCCGCCATAAGCGAAATTTTGTTACGTGATTACAGTGAGGTAAATGTTGCACAAGGGCAAGAGATGATTGCCCAACGGGGAATGTCTGGGCGGGTGCGTTTTGAACAGGGCGATGCGTTTAACCCGGAGGAACTCAGCGCGTTAACTCCGCGGCCTACGCTGGCGATTGTCTCTGGCCTGTATGAGCTTTTCCCCGAAAATGAGCAGGTAAAAAACTCACTCGCAGGTCTTGCCAATGCCATCGATCCGGGTGGCATTCTCATCTACACCGGGCAGCCGTGGCACCCACAACTGGAGCTGATTGCCGGGGTGTTAACCAGTCATAAAGATGGTAAACCGTGGGTAATGCGCGTGCGTTCGCAAGGGGAGATGGATTCGCTCGTGCATGATGCCGGATTCGATAAATGCACACAACGGATTGATGTGTGGGGCATTTTTACGGTTTCGATGGCGGTGCGTCGTGATAACTGAACGCCGGAACGTATTGCTACAAGGAGCTGGCTGGTTATTGTTGCTGGCCCCGTTTTTCTTCTTTACATATGGATTTCTTAATCAGTTCACCGCGACTCAGGATCTTAACAACCATGATATCCCCAGTCAGGTATTCGGTTGGGAAACGGCGATCCCTTTTCTTCCCTGGACTATTGTTCCTTACTGGAGTCTGGATCTTTTATATGGATTTTCGCTGTTCATTTGTAGCTCGACATTCGAACAGCGCCGACTGGTTCACCGGCTTATTCTGGCAACGGTAATGGCCTGCTGCGGTTTTTTTCTCTATCCGCTGAAGTTTAGTTTTATCCGTCCTGAAGTGAGTGGGGTGACAGGATGGCTATTTTCGCAACTTGAACTGTTTGATCTGCCTTATAACCAGTCTCCTTCGCTGCATATTATTCTCTGCTGGCTACTTTGGCGTCACTTTCGTCAGCATCTGGCTGTGAGGTGGCGTAAAGTCTGCGGCGGATGGTTTTTACTCATCGCCATTTCGACGCTGACGACCTGGCTGCATCATTTTATTGATGTCATCACGGGGCTGGCGGTAGGTATGTTAATTGACTGGATGGTGCCCGTCGACCGTCGTTGGAATTATCAGAAACCTGATCAACGTCGAATCAAAATAGCACTGCCATATGTCGCAGGCGCGTGCTCGTGCATTGTGTTGATGGAGCTAATGATAATGCTTCAGTTATGGTGGTCAGTCTGGTTATGTTGGCCAGTATTATCGCTATTCATCATTGGCCGTGGGTACGGTGGGCTTGGCGCGATAACAACAGGGAAAGATAGTCAGGGGAAACTCCCGCCCGCCGTTTACTGGCTGACATTGCCCTGGCGTATCGGGATGTGGCTGTCTATGCGTTGGTTTTGTCTTCGCCTGGAGCCGGTGAGCAAAATTACTGCTGGTGTTTATTTAGGGGCGTTTCCACGACATATTCCGGCACAGAATGCGGTTCTGGACGTCACCTTTGAATTCCCTCGCGGACGAGCGACAAAAGATCGACTCTATTTTTGTGTACCGATGTTGGATCTGGTGGTTCCGGAAGAGGGGGAGCTCCGACAGGCCGTGGCGATGCTGGAAACATTACGCGAAGAGCAAGGCAGCGTTCTGGTCCATTGCGCGTTGGGATTATCGCGCAGTGCGCTGGTGGTGGCGGCATGGCTGTTATGTTACGGACATTGTAAAACCGTTGATGAAGTGATTAGTTATATTCGAGCCAGACGCTCGCGGATTGTGCTTAAGGAAGAGCACAAAGCGATGCTGAAATTATGGGAAAACAGGTAAGCGGATTGAGATGTGGACTGAATATCTACAGTCCACATCAAGATCGTGTCCGGTTATTCAGCAACAATACTGTCGATGGCTGCTTTCGCGTCAGACTGTGCTTTCGCTGCCATTTCCGGGCCGTACGCGATCCCTTCGGCGAAGACAAATTTCACATCGGTAATGCCGATGTGAAAT
>OLQF01001186.1_pt1 | contig 11770 bp, 9 predicted proteins | sample 1643171 | NCBI WGS metagenome assembly OLQF01 (sample SAMEA3136702, study PRJEB25190) | human gut metagenome | reverse complement strand
CTGAATAATCCCAGGGACGTATCCGGCTATACGGAGCAGGATTTGTTTGACCTGGGGAAAAAGGAGGCAGTGGCTGTGTACCGGCGGGAAAATGACGGCGCGGTCATTACCGAGGACCAGGTGCTGGAGCATTTTTCCAGGGAAGATGTGATTTCCTACGGGCAGCAGGTGGCGTGGAACCAGATATGGAGGAATTTCTGCGTCAGCGATACCTATGAACCGGGTTCGCCTTCCAAGATATTTACCGTGGCCACCGGCCTGGAGGAAGGGGTGCTTAAGGGAAATGAAAGCTTTGAGTGTACCGGTTACCTCCATGTGGGAGACCATGATATCAAGTGTACGGCCTGGCGCAGGGGCGGCCATGGATGGCTGAACCTCCAGGAATCCCTGATGCAGTCCTGCAATGTGGCCATGATGCGCATTGGAGCCATGATAGGAAGAGAGCGTTTTACCAAATATCAGGGCATCTTTGGGTTTGGCGACAAGACAGGCATTGACCTGCCAGGCGAGGCGGACACCAGCGGACTGGTTTACAGCGCGGACAACATCGGGCCTACGGACCTGGCGACCAATGCCTTTGGACAGAACTACAACTGTACCATGGTGCAGCTGTCAGCGGCCTTCTGCTCTGTCTTAAACGGCGGTTCCTACTATGAACCTCATGTGGTGAAGCAGATTCTCAATGAACAGGGGTCTGTGGTGGAGAAAAAAGAGCCTGTGCTGGTGCGGGAGACCGTATCCCAGTCCACCTCTGATTTCCTGAAGGAGGCCATGTTCCAGACGGTTGAGATAGGTACGGGAAAGGCGGCCCAGGTCATTGGCTACGATGTGGGCGGCAAGACGGGTACGGCTGAGAAGCAGCCCCGAAGCGCCAAGAATTATCTGGTATCCTTTGCCGGGTTCGCGCCCATTGAGGATCCCCAGGTGTTCGTGTACGTGGTCATTGACACGCCAAATTATCCGCCGGGAGAGCAGCAGGCTCACAGTTCCTATGCAAGCGCTGTTTTCTCCAAAATCATGACAGAAATACTTCCTTATTTAAACATATTCCCCACCAAGGACCTTCCTGAAAATGAGGCAATCCAGGAAAGCCTGCCATCCTCAGAGGGCATTAATGAGCCGGTATCTGAGACAGAGGGCCCAGAGGGAACAGAGGAGGCTCCGGCTGAGACAGAGAAGCAGTATGAGACAGATGAATACATGCCGGGCGGGGATGAAGGGGAGGGCGCGGGCAGCGGCGTGCCGGATGCAGTACCCACCGCGGCTGAGGACGGGAGCGGAGCGGGAACAGGTCCCGAATCCCTTCCCGCGCAGGCCCCGCCCCGCAGACCCAATGAAAGCAGCGGCCAGGCAGGTCCCGGCCGGGAAAGCAGCCAGGCAGCAGAACCTTCCGCAGCGGAGGAAACTGCCGGGCAGTCTGAGTAATCAGGAGAAAGATTCATAAAATGTGACGGGCTCCAATATATTATTAACAATGATGGACACCGGAGCTGCTCATGTATTCTAATTTAACGAAACACAGAAAGAATATAGCCGTCCTGGCACTGCTCATAGCCATTGTCATGGTGAGCCTGTCAGGACGGCTTGGCTTTCTTATGCTGTTCTGCTCCGAGCACTACAGCGCCATGGCGGAGGACCTTCACCAGAGGGAGCGTACCATTAAGGCGGCCAGAGGGCGTATTATTGACGCCAATGGGGTGGTTATTGCGGATAACAGGACGGTGTGTACCATTTCCGTTATATACAATCAGGTAAAGGACCGGGAACAGGTCATACGGGTACTGTGTGATGAACTGGACCTGGATGAGGAACTGGTGAGAAAACGGGTGGAGAAACGCAGTTCAAGGGAAATCATCAAGACCAATGTGGACAAAGAGCTGGGGGACCAGATACGTTCCTACCGGCTGGCAGGGGTCAAGGTGGATGAGGACTACAAACGGTATTATCCCTACGACAGTCTGGCTTCCAAGGTCCTGGGGTTTACCGGGGGAGACAACCAGGGTATCATCGGCCTGGAAGTAAAGTACGAGAAATATCTGAAAGGGATGAACGGAAAGATACTCACCATGTCCGACGCCAAAGGCGTGGAGATAGAGAATGCCGCAGAGGACAGGATTGAACCCATACCGGGTAATGACCTTCACATCAGCCTGGATGTGAATATACAGAAATACGCGGAGCAGCTGGCCTACCAGGTGCTGGAGAAGAAAAATGCCAAAAAGGTATCCATCATTGTCATGAATCCACAGAACGGAGAGCTGATGGCCATGGTCAATGTGCCGGAGTTTAATCTGAACGATCCCTTCACACTGAACCAGAACCTTCGAAGCCAGAGCCTCCAGGAGATGGCTGCCGGGAACCAGGGGGCCACGGGAGCCGGCAAACAGGAGCTGTTAAACCAGATGTGGAGGAATACCTGCATCAATGATACCTATGAGCCTGGTTCCACCTTCAAAATCATCACAGCGGCAGCCGGCCTGGAGTCAGGTGTGGTGAAGCTGACAGACCAGTTTTCCTGTCCCGGATTCAGGGTGGTGGAGGACCGGAAGATAAGGTGCCATAAAGTGGGGGGGCACGGGGCCGAAACCTTTCTGCAGGGAGCCATGAACTCCTGCAACCCGGTGTTCATTGATGTGGGGCAGCGCCTGGGCGTGGATGGCTATTACAAGTATTTTACCCAGTTCGGACTGAAGGGAAAGACGGGGATCGACCTGCCCGGCGAGGCAGCCACCATCATGCACAAAAAAGAGAACATGGGACTGGTGGAGCTGGCCACGGTTTCCTTTGGCCAGTCCTTCCAGATTACACCGGTTCAGCTTATCACCACGGCAGCGTCCATTGTCAACGGAGGAAACCGGGTGACCCCTCATTTTGGCGTGGAGACCGTCAGCGCCGACGGTACGTCGGTCCACAAGCTGGATTATCCTTCCGGGGGAAGAATCCTGTCGGAGGAGACCAGCGCCACCATGCGGTACGTGCTGGAGCAGGTGGTATCGGAGGGGAGCGGCAAAAAGGCAAAGTTAGAGGGATACCGCATCGGCGGCAAGACAGCCACGTCGGAGAAGCTTCCGCGAAGCCTTAAAAAATATATTTCGTCCTTTATCGGCTTTGCTCCGGCCGACAATCCGCAGGTTATGGCGCTCATTACCATTGATGAGCCGGAAGGGATTTATTACGGCGGAACCATAGCTGCCCCGGTGGTCGGAGATTTATTTAAGAATATACTTCCTTATCTGGGAATTGAGGCAGTACAGGAAGAAACTGCTGTGCACCTTTCCAATCCATAGTTGATTATTCCCGGAAAAAGACGTATACTAATTACCAAATAAGACATACATATGAGATTGAGGTGCCTTTATGATTCATGAAACCATACTAGCTATTATCATTGCATTTGCCATCAGCGCATTGCTTTGCCCCATTATCATCCCCTTCCTGCACAAGCTTAAATTCGGGCAGCAGGTCAGGGACGAAGGACCACAGAGCCATCTGAAAAAACAGGGAACGCCTACCATGGGCGGCCTGATTATACTCAGCAGCATCATCATTACATCTGTCTTTTATATTCCCAGCTATCCGAAAATCATTCCCGTGCTGTTTGTCACGGTAGGATTTGGCATTATCGGGTTTTTGGATGATTATATCAAGATTGTGATGAAGCGCTCCGAGGGGCTGAAGCCCATGCAGAAGTTAGTGGGCCAGTTCATCATCACAGGCATCTTCGCCTGGTACCTGCTTAACAGCGGGGAAGTGGGTACGGATATGCTGATTCCTTTTACGGGCGGTTTTGACGGGGGCAGCTTCCTGTCTCTGGGAATTTTCTTTGTTCCCGCACTGTTCTTCATCATGCTGGGTACGGATAACGGAGTGAATTTTACAGACGGCCTGGATGGTCTCTGTACAAGCGTCACCATACTGGTTGCCACCTTTCTTACCATTGTGGCCATCGGCGAGGACATGGGCATCAGCCCCATAACGGGAGCGGTGGTGGGAAGCCTGCTGGGATTTTTGCTGTTCAATGTATATCCGGCCAAGGTGTTCATGGGCGATACCGGTTCCCTGGCCCTGGGCGGCTTTGTGGCTGCTTCCTGCTACATGATGCGCATGCCTTTGTTTATTCCCATCATAGGACTCATCTATTTGGTTGAGGTGCTGTCCGTCATCATCCAGGTGACCTATTTTAAGCGCACCGGCGGCAAGCGTATTTTTAAAATGGCGCCCATCCACCACCATTTTGAGCTGTGCGGATGGTCGGAGACAAGGGTGGTGGCTGTATTCGCCATCGTGACTGCCATCCTCTGCATGGTGGCTTACCTGGGGCTGTAGATATTAGTATCGCACGTAAGAGACCAAAATACGGTCTCTGAGTGTTCATAACGAGGAGGTTAGTTGACAAATGAACCAAAGTCAGAGAGTTTTAGTGGCTGGAACGGGAATCAGCGGCATTGCCGCTGCGAAGCTGGTTCTGGAACGGGGCGGCGATGTGGTGCTTTATGACGGCAATGCCGCCTTGAAGGAAGAAGATATCAAAGAGAAATTTGACAGGGGTGCAAAGGTAAACGTGGTCCTGGGGGAGATCAAGCGTTCCGACCTGCTGGGAGTGGAGCTGTGTATTATCAGCCCCGGTATTCCTCTTGACAGTCCTTTTGTGGCCGTGGTGGACGATGCCAAGATTCCCATTCTGGGAGAGATTGAGCTGGCCTACCAGTGCGGCCTGGGGAAGCTGGCCGCCATTACGGGAACCAACGGAAAGACCACTACCACAGCCCTTACAGGGGAGATATTAAAGGCCCGCTATGAGGAGACATTTGTGGTGGGAAATATTGGCGATCCCTACACCTCCAAGGTTTTGGAGATGACTGAGGATTCCGTGACCGTGGCAGAGGTGTCCAGCTTCCAGCTGGAGACCATCATGGATTTTAAGCCAAATGTCAGCGCGATTTTAAACATCACGCCGGACCATCTGAACCGGCATGGCACCATGGAAAACTATATCCGCATCAAGGAGTGCATTACCCTGAACCAGACAAAGGAGGATGCGGTGGTGCTCAACTACGACGATTCTGTCCTCAGGGAGTTTGGCCAGAATCCGGAGCTTAAGCCCAGGGTTATCTGGTTCTCCGGCAGGGAAACCTTAAAGGACGGTTTCTGCATGGACGGGGATAATATCGTGTACTGCCGGAACGGCCGTCAGACCGTTGTGGTCAATGTTCATGACATGCAGCTTCTGGGACGCCATAATTATGAGAATGCCATGGCGGCGGCAGCCATTGCCCTGGAGATGGGGGTTCCCATGTCTGACATTACAAGGGTCATTGAGGGCTTTCATCCGGTGGAGCACAGAATCGAGTTCGTAAGGGAGCGCACCGGGGTCAGGTATTATAACGATTCCAAGGGAACCAACCCGGATGCCGCCATCCAGGCTCTCAGGGCCATGCCGGGCCCCACCCTTCTCATTGCGGGAGGCTATGATAAGAACAGCGAGTATGATGAGTGGGTGTCCGAGTTTGAGGGCAAGGTGAGATATCTGGTGCTCATAGGACAGACCAGGGATAAGATCGCGGAGTGTGCTAAGAAGCATGGTTTCACGGAAATCATGTATGCGGAAGATATGCAGGAGGCAGTGCAGGTATGCGCCGTGTATGCGGACATCGGAGATTATGTACTGTTAAGCCCCGCCTGCGCCAGCTGGGGTATGTTTAAAAATTATGAAGAGCGGGGACGCGTCTTTAAGGAGTGCGTCATGGCTTTGTAGGAGGTAAATGCGTATGGCGGGAAAGGTGCAGACGGCAGCCGGACCCTCCGGCCAGATGAGACGGCCGGCCGGGAACGGGGACCGGGTGGAGCAGCAGATGCCAAAGAAAAAGAAGAAGGCAAAGCGTTTTTATGATTACAGCCTTTTGTTCTGCATCATTTTCCTGACAGCCTTCGGGCTGGTAATGATTTACAGCGCCAGTTCCTATTCAGCGCAGCTGAGTAAGGCATATAACGGAAACGGTGCATATTTCATGCAGAGGCAGGCGGGAATCGCGGCGGTGGGACTGGTGGCCATGCTCATCATTTCCAAGATAGATTATCATATATTTGCCAGGTTCTCCGTGTTTGCCTATCTCATGTCATACATACTTATGATTGCGGTGAGCCTGTTTGGCCGTGAGGTCAACGGCAAGAAACGCTGGCTGGGAGTGGGGCCATTAAGCTTCCAGCCCACGGAGTTCGTCAAGATAGCCCTGATCGTGCTTCTGGCTGCGGTGATTACCACCATGGGAATGAAGATTAATAAATGGAAAAATATGGGATATATAGTGGCTCTGACCCTACCCATAGCAGGCCTGGTAGCCATGAACAACTTAAGCTCCGGCATCATTGTCTGCGGGATCGCTTTTGTCATGCTGTTCGTGTCCTGTAAGGTGAAATGGCCTTTTTTCTCCATCGGTGCCCTGGGACTCACCACTTTGGCCTTTGCCGGGCCCATTGGCAAATTTCTGACCACGGTGGGACTTCTGCAGCCGTATCAGTACCGGCGAATCGAGGCGTGGCTCAATCCGGAATCCGACCCTACGGACAAGGGATTCCAGGTTCTCCAGGGACTCTATGCCATTGGATCCGGCGGACTGGTGGGCCAGGGGCTGGGGGAGAGCATACAGAAGCTGGGCTTTTTGCCGGAGTCCCAGAACGATATGATATTTGCCATTATATGCGAGGAGCTGGGGCTGTTTGGGGCTGTGTCCATTATCCTCATATTCCTGTTCATGATCTACAGGTTTATGATTATAGCCAATAATGCCCCTGATTTGTTCGGGGCCCTGCTGGTGGTGGGCGTCATGGGACACATTGCCATTCAGGTTATCCTGAACATAGCGGTTGTGACCAATACCATTCCCAACACGGGAATCACCCTTCCCTTTATCAGTTACGGGGGAACGTCGGTGCTGTTCCTTTTGATGGAAATGGGAATCGTCCTGAGCGTGTCCAACCAGATAAAACTTGAAAAGTAACAGCAGGAATACCGCACAAGCGGGCACGTCCCGGCATATGCTTTAAGTAGAAGGTGTTTTCTACGGAAGGCATAGATACCAGGAGGTGCCCCATTGTCTGTCATTCAGGTTTGTGGTCTTACTCCCTTAAAGGGAGAGATATCCATACAAGGTTCTAAAAACGCCGTACTGCCCATGATGGCTGCGGCTTTACTTCACAGAGGGGTTACGGTGCTGACCAATGTCCCGGTCATACGGGACGTGGCCTGTATGCTGGACATACTGGAAAGCCTGGGCTGCCGGTGCTGCCACAAGGGTGACTGCCTTGTGATGGATGCCCGCAGCGTCACGGGGACATCCATCCCCGAAGAGTACGTCACTGCCATGCGTTCCTCCATCGTGGTGCTGAGCGCCCTGTTAGGACGTATGGGAGAGGGCAGCAGCTGTTATCCGGGCGGATGTCTCATAGGGGCCAGGCCCATTGACCTGCATCTGATGGCGCTGAGGGCCCTGGGAGCCGATATCAGGGAACGGGACGGGACCATAGAGGCCAGCTGCAGGAAGAACGGCGGACTTAAGGGCACGGAAATCCATCTGTCCTATCCAAGCGTGGGGGCCACGGAACAGGCCATACTGGCTTCTGTCCTGGCAGAGGGGGTGACCATCATCCGCCAGGCTGCCAGGGAACCGGAAATCAGCCAGCTGTGCCGCTTCCTCAATAATATGGGGGCTGTTATCTGCGGCATGGGAACAGACCATCTGATGGTGCAGGGAGTGGCCGGGCTTCATGACAGCAGCTTCCGGGTGGAGGGAGACAGGATTGTGGCCGGCACCTATGGAGCCGCCGCAGTGGCGGCTGGAGGAGAGGTCCTTTTACGGGGCATTTGCCCGTCTGATCTTAAGGTGCCTTTGGAGGAATTTCAAAAGGCCGGCGCAGCGGTGGATGCTGATGAAGAAAACTGCCAGATTCGGATATGTATGAGGAAACGTCCCCTTCCCCTTCTTATTAAAACAGAGCCATATCCCGGATTTCCCACGGATTTGCAGTCGCCCTTTATGGCATTTCTGGCCACTGCCCTGGGAACCAGTTATATAGAGGAGCAGGTCTTTGAGGGAAGATTTGCAACGGCAAAAATCCTGGAGCAGATGGGTGCTGTCATACGCACGGAGAACCAGAGAGCCGTGATTGAGGGGCATTATCCCCTGAAGGGAGCTGCCGTCAATGCCTGTGACTTAAGAGGTGGGGCAGCCCTGATGGTGGCGGCCCTGGCTGCGGAGGGGGACACATTCATCGGGGAATGCCATCACATTGAGCGGGGGTACGAGGACATATGCAGGGATATGGCAGCTTTGGGCGCCCATATCCGCTGGGTGGAGAATGATTTTACCAGGTGAGGTACTGTATGAGAAATTATGGTAGTAAACATCACATAGGGGCAGGTATTGCCGTGGCAGTGGTGCTGCTTCTGGCAATCCTGCTTTTGTCTGTACAGATTCAGTATGTGACGGTGACTGGAAGCGACAGGTATTCCGCCAAACAGGTGGAAGACCTTCTGTTCACCGGCAGGTGGGGGAAAAATTCGGCCCACGCTTATTTTTCGGACAGGTTCCGCCCCCACATCCAGATTCCTTTTGTGGAGGATTATAAAATTGTATTCCACAATCCGTTTAACGTGGAGGTGATCATATATGAGAAGAGTATTGTGGGATACGTGTCCTACATGAGCAGCTTCATGTATTTTGACAAGGACGGCATTGTGGTGGAAAGTTCGGGAAGCCAGCTGCCCGGCGTCCCGTGGATTACAGGTATGGAATTCGGCAGAATCGTGCTGCACCGCCCCCTTCCGGTGGATGATAAGAACATTTTTGAGGAGATACTGAACCTGACACAGCAGCTGTCAGTCTATGATATTGCCGTGGACCGCATCCAGTATGATTCCCACGGACAGGCCACCCTGTTCATCGGAAAGATGGAGGTTACCATGGGAGATCACACGGATATTGACGGAAAGATTTCCACGCTCAACGATATTCTTAAGGCCCAGCCCCAGCTTACGGAAATTAGCGGGACCATGAAGCTGGACAACTATTCGGAGTCCAACAGCGGGGCCGGGATTACATTTAAAAAGAAGTGATTTGCTATTAATTAAGGAAGAAAGTCAAAAAATAAGCTCTTTCCGGTTAACGTTTTCCTTTCTTAGGCATTTATTTATGTCTTAGAAAATAGTGGCATGAATCAGGTGTTGTAAAGTAAGCTGGAATTTGGTACAATGTCAATGAGTGTTTCTAAAAATATTAGGAAATGTAAAAAAAGGTGTTGATATTTTTTGTGAAATCAAATATAGTATTAGTTAGACCAGAAATCGATGAGAAATTGATATTGATGATAGAATGAAAGCATGGCTTGAAATGGTAGTAAGGGAATAAAAGGAGGATATGGATCTTGTTAGAGATTAAGATAAATGAGTCAGAGAATGCCGCCAGGATTATAGTCGTAGGCGTGGGCGGCGCAGGAAACAATGCAGTTAACCGCATGATTGACGAAAACATTGCAGGGGTGGAGTTTATTGGCATTAACACTGATAAACAGGCCCTTCAGTTTTGTAAAGCCCCCACTGCCATGCAGATTGGAGAGAAGCTGACCAAGGGACTGGGAGCAGGCGCCAGGCCTGAGGTGGGAGAGAAGGCTGCTGAGGAGAGTTCAGAAGAGATTTCACAGGCATTAAAGGGCGCTGATATGGTGTTCGTTACCTGCGGTATGGGCGGCGGAACCGGAACCGGAGCAGCTCCTGTGGTTGCTAAGATTGCAAAGGATATGGGGATTCTTACCGTAGGCGTGGTGACAAAGCCCTTCCGTTTTGAGGCCAAGACACGTATGAGCAATGCCCTGTCCGGTATCGAGCAGCTGAAGAACAGTGTGGATACCCTGATTGTGATTCCCAATGACAGGCTTCTTGAGATTGTGGACAGGCGTACCACCATGCCGGATGCCCTTAAGAAAGCCGATGAGGTGCTTCAGCAGGCGGTTCAGGGTATTACGGATTTGATTAATGTTCCAGGTCTGATTAACCTGGATTTTGCTGATGTCCAGACTGTCATGATTGACAAGGGCATCGCGCATATCGGTATCGGCAAGGCCAAGGGCGACGATAAGGCCATTGAGGCGGTTAAGCAGGCAGTATCCAGTCCTCTGTTAGAAACTACCATTGAAGGCGCAAGCCATGTCATCATCAATATTTCCGGCGATATCAGCCTGATCGAGGCCAATGAGGCTGCCAGCTATGTTCAGGAGCTGGCCGGCGATGAAGCAAATATTATTTTTGGCGCCATGTTTGATGAGAACGCTCAGGATGAGGCCACCATCACTGTCATTGCCACTGGTTTGGACGAGCATGGAGCCAATGCTTCCGTGGCAAAGGCCATGACCGGTTTTACCAGTTTCAAGACAAAGGTACCGGCAGCAGGAGCGCCCGCCGGACAGCAGGTACATGCGGCAGCGCCTGAGGCAGCAGCAACAGCGTCTGCACCTTATACCAGCAGACCGGCATCCCAGGGATATTCGACCCACGGCTATAATCCGGCCGGAGGCGGCCAGGGATACGCGGCGCCTAAGTATAACCCCAACCAGGGATATGCCGGCGGCAGTCAGAATTCCAACCCGAATTCCGCGACTGCGCCAAGCCAGCCTTTCAGACCGGCCACTAATAAGGAGATGCAGATCAACATTCCGGATTTCCTGAAGAATAAAAGATAGGCTTTAACCATATTTGGATATTTGTTCCGGCTGTCGTGAGACAGCCGGTTTTTTCGGTTATAGGCAGGTTGGCACCAATAAAAAAGAATGCCGGGACGATATCTGTTAAAGTACGTTCCAACATTCATTATAGATTCATTTCTTAGCTATTCTCCGCTCTTTTCCTGTAAATCCAGCAGCAGGGCCACCAAATCATCCACTGTCTTTTTTGAACGTTCGCTGAGCTTCCCATAGGAGGCCATAAACTCATGACAAGTCTCCTGGCCTGCCTGACATGTGTCACGGACGGGCTCTGTCTCCAGAAGAAAGCTGCCTGTGGTGTTCAGAATCCGGGCCAGCTGCTTCAGCTTCGCCACATCCGGCTGGCGTTTGCCTGTTTCGTATCCGCAGTAGGTGCTGGCTGTAAGGCCTAAGGCGTCCGCAACCTGCTGCTGCGTGTATCCCATTGTATTTCTGGCTATTTTCAGTTGTTCGGAAAATCCCATTATCACACCTCATTTCAGGGCCTATTTTTGGTTGGCGAATTGCCAATTTTTTGATAAAATTCATTGACACAGTGGCAATTCGCTGATATTATAATTATATGTTTGCGATTCGACAATATAGATAACAATACGCCAAAGACAGGCGGCCTACTGCCGCTTGCTCAGACGCAGTTTCAGCGATTTGACTGTGTCCAGAAGAAACAGCTGCTCATCCTCCGACAGCTCCTTGGCTATGTCATAGAGCTCTTTCAGCAGCTTTGCGCTTTGGAAGGCCTGATTTCCGGCTTCCATGTCTCCTGTGCCGTCGGTGAGCCATTCTTTATTAATTTTCAGTACCTGGCAGACTGCATTGATGACAATGGCCTGCGGTTCTGTCTTGTTTTTTTCCAGGTTGAAGATGACTCCTCTGGATACGCCGATGGTCTGGGCAAGGGAATCCTGGGTATATCCCTTTTGTTTCCGCGCATAGTTGAGTCGTTCTCCCAATGTATTCATTTTATCACCCCCGCAATCAGTATACAATGAGCAAAATTCATTGTCAATGATTTTTTGGC
>OLQF01001184.1_pt1 | contig 11811 bp, 9 predicted proteins | sample 1643171 | NCBI WGS metagenome assembly OLQF01 (sample SAMEA3136702, study PRJEB25190) | human gut metagenome | reverse complement strand
AGATTTTTTCCTTCTATATTATATATCTCCTCAAAGCTTTTAAACTGCTTAAAAATACGCATTCCGGTCACCGCTCCGATCCCGGGCACGGATAAAAACCAGCAGAGATATTGACGTTCTCTATATGATATCATGATAACTGCCTCCCCAGTATTTTTCCTCCAGGCCGCGAAGCCCCGCCGCTTCCGCCAGATGTTCTTTTTTTATTTCACCGCTTCCGGCCAGATCCGCGATGGTTCTGGCCACTTTAAGGATTTTCCCGTATCCTCTCGCACTGAGCCCCATATGTTCAAATATACGTTTTAAAAATACCTGTTCCTTCTGACCCAGGCTGCAGAATACACTGATCTGCGCCCCTTTCATGGCACTGTTAAAATAGATTCCGCTGTCTTTAAAACGCTGTCTCTGAATGATCCTTGCTGCCTCGACCCGCTCACGGATGGCGCGGGAGGATTCCCCCTCTCTCTTATCCTTCAATTCTTCATACTTCATAGGCACCGCTTCCGCGCAGATATCGATCCGGTCCAGCAATGGCTTCGAGATTCTGCTCAAATACCGCTGTATCTGCGGTTCTGTACAGGTACATCGGCTCCGGTCGGGATAGTAGCCGCATTTGCAGGGATTCATGGCGGCGGCGAGCATAAAATCCGCCGGAAATTCGCAGGCGCCGTGTAATCTGGAGATCGTAATTTTCCGTTCCTCCAGCGGCTGTCTTAAAACCTCTATACTGTTTTTTTGAAATTCGGGTAATTCATCCAGGAACAGAACGCCCCTGGAAGCCAGAGAAATCTCTCCGGGTTTAGGAATTCTTCCTCCGCCGGTTAATGCCTGCGGACTGATCGTGTGGTGCGGACTCCGAAACGGCCGCCTGGACAGCAGCGGCTGTTCCTGATGAAGAAGGCCGCAGATGCTGTATATCTTCGATATCTCTATGTTCTCCTCGTGGGACAGGGACGGCATGATGGTTGGAATCCGTCTGGCTACCATGGTTTTTCCTGTACCGGCCGGACCGATATAGAGTATGTTGTGCATGCCGGCCACCGCGATCTCCGTGGCCCGCTTAAGAAGGAACTGGCCATTCACCTCCGAGAAGTCTACATCATAGGATTCTCTTTCTGAAAGACATGGATCTTCCCGTCTTGGGGCTGGAGACAGCCGATCCGGGTCATTCAGCACTGCCGCCAGTTCGTGGACCATTTTCAGGTCATCCTGCGCCGCCAGACCACGACCGACGCCAACCACACGTTTTGCTTTGCTCAGGTCCACGCTGCTTGCCGCTTTCGCACGGCGTTCGCGACAGAGAATTTCATGACGCGGGGCAACATAAGGTACCGTTTCTGTCGGGCACTGATGAGAGATATCACGGGTGCACGGCTCCTGAACACCGGGTGCAAGGGTAATGATCGCCAGCGGGCTGTTGATCTTTTCCTGAGCGAACGCTAACCCGCCATACATCCGGTGTTCGGCGCAAATGTGACCATCGACAATATCCACCGCCGTGGCATCGTTCACCAGCGCCGCATTCAGTTGCACACTTAACCGTGCGGCCAGAGCTTTACCACGTTTCGTCGCGGCCAACAGCAACATAGCGGGGTGTTTATCTTTCAGCAGGGCAGCAATGCTTTCGGCGTAATTTTCAGTACGTTGCAGCGCGTCGTTTTGCTCAAGAACATAAATGCATTTTGGCCCATAAGGCATAACCGCCTGCGCCTGCTCGGTATTTTGTACAATGGCATACACCTGTTGGCCCCATTGCTGAGCGCCGCCAAACAGTTCAGCATAACGTTCAGGATTATCGCTAAAGACCCAGACGCTGTTTAATTGACTCATCGTTTCTTCTCCGTAGGCTTCAGTTCAGGGCTTTTTTCAGATGTTCCGCCAGCTCGGCAATGGCCTCCGGCGAATCGTTATCGAGAATGATGTGCTTACGTTTTGTTTGCGGCGGTACGCGAATACCGGTCAGTTCAGCAAGTGGTGCGCTCTGGCTCCAGCCAATATCACTTGCCTGCCACTGATTTACCGGTTTTTTACCCGCGCCGAGGATGGCTTTCATCGAAGGAATACGTGGTACGTTAATATCGGAGGTGACGCAGAGCACGGCTGGAACAGAGAGTTCAATAACTTCAACATCATCTTCAAGCGTGCGTTCAATCACCAGTGTATTGCCCTGACGCTGAATAGCACTCACTGCATTAATCACCGGAAGTTGCAGAAGTTCTCCGACCAGCAAGCCAACCTGCTGGGCATAAAGGTCGCCGGAACCTTCACCAAAGATCAGTAAATCGAAGCCGATCTTTTCAACTGCTGTCGCCAGCGCCTTTGCGGTATCGAGAGGCAGTGCATGCTCAAGTTGTGCATCCTGCACCATATACAGGCTGTGCGGCCCGCGGGATAGCACGTCTTTGCGCACTTTCGAGTTCTGCAACAAAGAGCCGCCGACGGTCAGCGCGGCTATCTCATCGTCATCTGTTGCAAGCTGGCTTGCAGCTTCAATGGCATTGAGATCGAACTGGCTGATTTTGGCGTCGGCATTGTCGAAATTCAGGGTGTATTCTGGAGTGACAACAATGTCCTGTTCTTCAGGCACCAGCTTAAAGCAGGTTATTATTTTCATGATTTCTCCTGTGAGTCGCATACGGAACCATCTCTGATGGAAGGTAAAAATGGCCTGAAAATAGTGTGCGATAGCGGTGCGGGGTTTTCGACGGAGCAAGCTGTTTTCCTTGCCAACAATCTTGCAAAAAAAATGCGATCGCTAAAACAAAAGTGCAATTTGCGGCAATATAGTTATTCCATGACCGTGCAATCTTGCATTCAGTGTAAATAATCTTGTTTAGCTCTCGCTAAACGCGGTTGTATAACCGCAATACACGCCGTATTTTATCCGGCATATATTGTTTTTGTTTGCTCATGGAATAGGGAGGTTGTCATGTATCAACGCTGTTTTGATAATGCCAGTGAAACGCTGTTTGTCGCCGGTAAAACGCCACGGCTTTCACGTTTCGCATTTAGCGATGATCCAAAATGGGAGTCTGGACATCACGTTCATGACAATGAAACCGAGCTGATTTACGTCAAGAAAGGGGTAGCAAGGTTTACCATCGATTCTTCGTTATATGTCGCGCATGCCGATGACATTGTGGTGATAGAACGTGGCAGGTTGCATGCGGTGGCCTCTGACGTTAACGATCCGGCAACGACGTGTACCTGTGCGCTGTACGGCTTTCAGTTTCAGGGGGCTGAGGAAAATCAGCTACTGCAACCGCATTCTTGCCCGGTAATTGCCGCAGGACAGGGAAAAGAAGTCATTAAAACCTTATTTAATGAGCTAAGTGTGATTTTGCCGCAAAGTAAAAATAGCCAAACATCTTCGTTATGGGACGCATTTGCCTATACGTTAGCAATTCTTTACTACGAAAACTTTAAAAATGCTTATCGTTCGGAGCAGGGATATATTAAAAAAGATGTTCTGATAAAAGATATTCTTTTCTATCTGAATAATAACTATCGCGAAAAAATCACTTTAGAGCAGTTATCGAAAAAATTTCGTGCCAGCGTCAGTTATATCTGCCATGAATTTACCAAAGAGTATCGTATTTCCCCTATTAACTATGTTATTCAACGGCGTATGACGGAAGCGAAATGGTCACTCACTAATACTGAATTATCTCAGGCAGAGATCTCCTGGCGTGTGGGTTATGAAAATGTCGATCACTTTGCCAAACTGTTTTTGCGCCATGTCGGCTGTTCGCCCAGCGATTACCGCAGGCAATTTAAAAACTGTTTTGCGGAACAAGAAATCCTATCTGAATTTCCTCAACCGGTAAGTCTTGCCGGATAAATCTGGCGGCGCAGTTTGTTAAGAGGCTGCGCCGCCTGCAGATTATTTGTTCTGATAATCTTTCAGGATCTGCCGACCTGCTACGTAAATCATAATTTCGTCTGTACCGCCGCCGATACGTTCACAACGGACATCACGCCAGAAGCGGGAGACGCGCGCCTCATCGGTATAGCCCAGACCGCCCATGATTTGAATCGCATCATCAATGACTTCCATTGCGGTACGTGCGCAGTACAGTTTTGCCAGCGCCGCGCTGGTGCGCAGTGACTGATGCTGATCGGCTTGCCATGCCACTTTCAACACCATGTTGCGCATGTTGTCGATCTTAATCGCCATCAGCGCCAGTTTTTCCTGGATCATCTGGTTATGACCAATGGGCTTACCAAAAGCGATACGCTGGTTGGCATAGCGGGCGGCATCTTCAAAGGCACACTCGGCAAAGCCGGTGCTGCGCGCGGCGTTGATCAGGCGCTCCATCTCAAAGTTGTACATCACATTGAGGAAACCCATTCCTTCTTCGCCCACCATGTCGCTCTCTTCAACTTCCACGTTGTCGAGATAGACTTCGCAGGTGCTGAGCATATGCCAGCCGATTTTATGCAGTGGATTGATTTTAATGCCGGGCTTACTGGAGTCGACCCACCACAGAGTAAAGGCCTTTTTCGGATCTTTCGGTTGCGGATCGCGCGCCAACACCAGCATATATGGATACTCTTTCGCACCGGTAATAAAGGTTTTCTGTCCGTTGATGTAAACCTTGCCGTTTTTACGCGTGTAAGTGGTAGTGGCACTGTTGTTGTCTGAGCCTGCGCCTGGCTCCGTCAATGCCAGGGCATAGGCGGGATCACCCGTTTCCAGGGTGCTCTCTGCCGTTTTACGTAGCTGCTCTGCAGAACCGAAACGGCGCATACTGTGAATACATTGACCGTTGGTAATCAAAAATGCCGGAGCACCGCATTTTGACACTTCCATCAGCGCCAGCATTTGGGTGACGTAATCCGCAGGGATACCACCAAATTCTTCCGGCACGCCAAGCATGGAAATACCGTTATCCGCCAGTGCCCGCATAAACTCACGCGGGTATGTCCCGTTTTGATCGCAGGTGCGGAAATACTCTTCCGGAAAGTTAGTCGTAATCAGTTCGCGAATACTGGCCAGCAGCAGTTCTTGTTCTTCAGTTAAAGAGAAATCCATCATTATACTCCTGTTAATGAGCCGCTTCAGGCAGGACAAAACCCATCGCCGCATCGATAAATAATCTTTCGTCCATCAGTTTGAGTTCTGGCGAAATCACTGGGGTGAAATCCATTTTGTCGAGAATATCTTTTTGTAAATCGACGCCAGGAGCGATTTCGATTAAATGCAGGCCGTCTTCTTTTAGCGTGAATACGGCGCGCTCAGTGATATAACGAACATCCAGCCCTCGCTCGAGAGCGATTTTTCCGCTGAAAGTTATTTCCGGTAGTTCCCGAATAAATTTCTTCACCCGTCCTTCCTGGACGATATTTAATTTGCCGTCGGTAATTTCTGTTTTTAAACTGCCCGCAGTTAATGTGCCGCAGAACACGATTTTCTTCGAAGTGGCACTGATATCAATAAATCCACCGGTGCCCATGATTTTACCATTGAATTTATGCACGCCGACGTTACCGTGCTGGTCGACTTCAGCAAAACTCAAATAACAAACATCCAGACCACCACCGTGATAAAAATCAAACTGGGACGTCATATCCAGAATGGCGCGGGTATTCACGTTCGCGCCAAAGGCGATCCCCTGTGAAGTAATACCGCCAATCGGACCTGTTTCTACCGTCAGAATAAAGTCATCAGCACAACCTTCTTCCCGGGCGACCAGGCCAATGCCGTCAGCAATACCGACGCCGACATTCCCCACTGCGCCTTTGCGCATTTCGAATAATGCACGCCGTGCAACTAATTTACGTTGGTTTAGGGGCAGGCTAAGTTTGGTACTGTCATCAAGGGTGAAGTCACCAGAAATAAAGCGGTTAACCGGTGCACCGCCATACAGTTGGGTTTGAGCCGGATCGACCACCACAATATCCACCAGATAACCCGGAATACGGACAGATTTAGGATGCAGCGTGGCTTTCTTAACCATTTTCTGCACCTGCATCATCACAATACCGCCGTTATTGTGCACCGCCTGAGCAATAACCAATGCGTCGAGATACATCACCTCATCTTCAAAAGTGGCGTAGCCTTCGCTGTCGCAGGTGGTAGCGCGAATGAAGGCGATATCTGGCGCTATCGCTTTGTAATAGAGATATTCTTTGTTATCAAACTCGACCAGTTTAATCAGTTCTTCTTTAGTGACTTCATTCAGTTTGCCGCCTTGCTGGCGTGGATCGACAAATGTTCCGATGCCAATATCACTAATAATACCAGGCTGGTGGGCTGCGGCGGCGCGTAAGGTTTGTGTAAGTACACCTTGTGGATAGTTATAAGCAATAATTTTATTTTGTTCTGCGAGTTCAGAAATACGCGGCGATTGTCCCCAGTGACCGCATAATGCCCATTTCACCAGACCTTCTTGCGCCAGCGGACTAATACCACGGTCGGCGCGATCGCCAAGCCCTGTTGGACTAATAATCGATAAATTACGTGGTGTTTGAGTCTGTTTATATTTATCAGCAAGAGCAGTAATTAACGTGGTGGCTTCCAGAATACCGCCGCCAGCGCCTAACACACAAAGTGTTGCTTCGTCGGGAATATAATTCACCGCTTCCTGTGCCGACAGGACCGGCACTCGTCCATTAATACGAGGTGGTTTTACAGGTTTCATTGTTAATTCCTGATTCAGGTGTGATTTTCCCTACGCCAGATGGAGAATTAGCGCACAGAGACTCACGAAATATTTTTATTAAATACGGTTAAAAATACTCTTTTTAGTTCGGCGGGAGAGGGTATTCCCGCCGAAATATTATTGCTTATGCCTGATGTAAAATAGTTAATACCGTACGCAAATCATTTACCGAGATTTGCCCTGGCGCAGAGGCTTTTTTTACCGCACCAAAAGTTGCCGCCGACCCAAATACTTCACCAGCCAGACGAGAAATTACGCCAGTTTTTGCCATCGACATCGTGATGATTGGACGATCGGCATACTGTTCCTGCATCTCCAGGGTCGCGGCAAGCAACGTCAGCACATCGCTGGTACTTTGCGGCATCAGCGCAATCTTAGGAATATCGGCGTCGAAGGACTGCATTTTGCGCAGACGGGCAATGATTTCTTCGGCTTCCGGCGTTTTATGGAAGTCATGGTTGGACATGACAACTTTCACATCATGCGCGTGGGCGTAGGCGACGGTTTCTTTAACCTGATCATCGCCGGTAAATAACTCCAGATCGATCATATCAACCAGGCCACTGTCGATGGCTGCACGATTGAGTGCAATATAAGCCTCGGTGGAAATCGCCTGCTCGCCGCCTTCTTTGGCACTGCGGAAGGTAAACAGCAGCGGTTTTTCTGGCATGGTTTCACGGAGAATTTTTGCTGCCGCTATGACAGACTCCACATTGGAGAGATCGGCATAGTGGTCCACACGCCATTCCAGAATATCAAAGTCCGCTTCACGATAGGCGAGAGCTTCGGATTTCACGCTGGCGATATCTTTCGCCATCAGCGAGACGATGATTTTAGGTGCGCCCGTACCAATGACGAGATCTTTTACAGTTACGGTTTTCATTTTTTACCCTTTCTGCACGCGGTCAGCCTGTCAGGCACCGAACCCCATGACCTGTTTAACATATTCCAGAGGGAAATCTTTGCCAGTCCATAACGTGAACTGTTCAGCCCCTTGCCACAACAACATGCCGTATCCATCAATCGTTTTGCAACCCGCTTGTTGCGCCTGCTGCAATAACTTCGTCATATGCGGGTTATACACGCATTCAGTGACCAGAAGTCCCGGATGTAACAGACTGATATCATTAACCAATGATTCATTCTCAAGGGGTTTCATACCCACTTTGGTGCCATTGGTTAAAATGTCGGCGGAAGCCAGGGCTTCAGCAAAGGCTTGCTGATCGGCGAGATCGGTGACTGTCACGACGCAATCGGTGTTTTCGTTAACCCGCTGCGCGAAGGCGAGGGCTTTATCGAAGAACTCATCCCGACGGTTAAAGAGTTTAATTTCTTTTAAACCTTCAATTGCCCCCTGCGCGCCAATTGCCGTTGAGGCACCTCCGGCCCCTAACAGCACCATCGTTTTGCCTTTGATATCAAAACCGCTCTCTTTAATGGCGCGAATATGGCCCGTGCCGTCGGTGTTATAGCCACGCAGATAGCCATCATCATTTACGATGGTGTTGATGGCACCCACCAGTTTGGCTGCTGGCGTTAATTCATCAACATATTCACACGCCAGTTGTTTGTTCGGCATTGATACACCAGTTCCGCGCATTTTGAGGGCTTTTAATCCTTCAATTGCTCCGGGAAAACTATCGTTATCCACTTCAAAGGCCATATAGGTAAATGGCAATCCCGCTTTTTCTAAGGCTTTATTCTGCATTTCGGGCGATAAACTGTGGCGGATGGGATAGGCCATCAACCCAATCAATTCGTATTTTGCGGTAACATCCATAATTAACTCCTTTAACCTCTATGCTTAATCGTGTTTAACCGGGTGCTAAATTTATGCTCGCCAAACCGCACATCATTTTCAGGAATAATGAAAACGCGGTAATAGCGGATAAAAACAATAATTGCGGTAATCAGGGCCAGCAGCGCGAAAGTAAAATCGAGAACAATGATATATTGCAGGCCGATGTTCGACAGATAACCGGTAATCAGCGGAATAACAAAGTTAGCCAGTCCACCCATCATCATATATATACTGGTGACTTTGGCTTTGCTTTTGGGGAAAAACTCTGACATGACCGAAACGCCGAGCTGTAAAATGCCGCCAGCTGCTGAGAAACCGATAACAAAGGCTCCGGCATTACACACCAATGGAGAAGGGTACAGGTAGATAATGGCAGCTGTTATTGTTGCCAGTGCAGAGTTAAATACATTAGCCCAGATGGGACGGACCATTTTTTTCAGTAGTGCGGCAAAAATAAAGACACAGACCAGCGAACCCATACTGTAATAAGAGATGGTTTTTAATGCCTCAGCTTCTGACATACCAGCAAAAGCCATCGCATATTTGGGCATCCACACCACAATCACATAAAAGGTCGAGAATGCGGCTACACCGAACAGTACTGATGAAACACCTTCCAGCCAGACTAACGGTTTGCTGTTCATTTGCGGTAATTCATTAGCTACGCTGGCGTCCACCAACTGGCTGGGGAATTTGCTTTTCAACAGCATCAGCGTGATCAGTACAAACAGAATACCCGGAATAATCAGCCCATAGCCGTACCAGATGTTATTGAGCAACATATAGCTCACCAGCATTGGGTAGAACATTTGCCCGAATGACACCATCGCTTTAACCAGTATGACCGCCGAACCAGAGGCTTTCGGAAAGCATTCCATGAGCGCGGGGTAGCCACCCGTATCCAGCGCTGAGTTAGCGATACCTACGCACACTGCCAGACAGTAGGCGAGAGTTAAATTCGGGCAAGCAGGAATACCAAAGAAGAATAGCAGATACATTATTACTGCCATTAATATCACCGCCCGACGACCAAACTTATCGGAGATCACTCCGAAGAATAAAATACTGATCAATCGCCCCAATCCGATACCGGAAATTAAATAGGCAATGCCCGCGTTGTCAGTGGAAAACTTTTCTGCCAAAGATGTCATGTTTTGGGCAAGCGTAATAACACTAATGCCGTGCAGGAAATAGCTGAAGTAAATACAAAGAACAGCCAGGATAAATGGCGTGCTGAAAGCCTTATTTTGAGACATTTTCACAGCTCCTTGCTGAAAGATAATTTCGTTACCGTACGTATTGTTCTCCGACGGTTTACATAATTACTATACTGAAGATGATTTTCCCTGGGTACATGGCATAAAGTTTATGTTTCCAGGAATATTGCATGTCATAGTTTGTTTTTGATCGCGATTTTCCTTAGTTAGCGCAGAAAGAGTTATTTATCCGTAAGATCTTGCATAACCTGAAAAGAATATTGCATTACCCACCCGGAGCGATATTTTCCTTTAGCGTGTGATGCCGCGTTTCTTTGCGACTGCGTAAGCCAATAAACAGTGCCAGTATAAAGCCGATAGCAGCGATGGCGGTATCGAACCACATAATATCGGCAATACTTCTTTGCGAAAGATGAGCCGTAATCAACGGAATGGTAAATGTTGCAATGCTGCCAGCACTGTAATAGATCCCCGTTGCTTTTCCTTTAGCGTAGGGAAAACGTTCCGCCATTAACGTCAGGCCAATTTGTACAACACCGCCTGCGGAGGTAAAACCGATGACGAAAGCAAATATTATGACCACATAAAATGTGGGATGCAGGCAGACGGTGAGCAGGGCGATAAATGAGATAAAGGTGTACAGCATCAGTAATGTTGTTGGGCGAACGGTATTACGAATAAGTGGAGCAGTAATAAATACACACAGCAGCGAACCCACGGTGTAGATACTGAGTAATTTGATCGACATGGTGTATGACATGCCAGCGACAAATTGTCCGTATTGTGCCAGCCACTGGCTAACCAGATAAAACGTTGCCATTGAGATATAGCCATATAGGGAATAACTGGCTAAATCGATAATTGAACAGCGATGTTCCGTAGAGCTGGTGGTTTTCTTTATGACAGGTAAGTGACGACCCGGATGGGGTGGGAACGTACAACGGTATAAAAACAGAGCGTTAATAAACATAATGCCTGCGGCAATCATAAAGGACCAACCGAACCACAGTTCAGCCCACACTAACAGGCTGATAATTAGCGGTAATAAAAACTGTCCGCTGGAAACAAATGCTTTAATTAAAATATTGGCTGTACCCGGTGAGCGTGGAAAAGCTTCCATCAAACTGGGATAGGTGCCTGCATCGAGAAAACTGTTTGCCATTCCCGCCAGAAAGCCAAAAACATAAGCGATAATGATGTTATTGGTGTGCAGGATGCCAAAAAAGAAGGCCATATAGCAGCACATCCCGAGCATGATAAAAGGGCGGCGACCAAAGCGATCGGATAATAATCCTGCAAAAAGCAAGACACTTAATCGACCAATGCCCAGTGATGAGATAACTATCGAGACGCCCGCGGCATTAGTCTGCCAAAGCGTCTCCAGCGAGGCCATATTCAGGCTCATCAAAATGACGCCCATACCATGCACCAGGTAATTAAAATACAACCCAAGTGCGGTAGGGTAATAGGGATTTTTCATAGGTTCTACTTAGCAAAGGTGCTTTAAAAAGTGTAGCGATGTTGTGTCAGTATCCGTTCATTATTGTTGTAACAACGACAATTCCTTTCTGTGGAGAAATTAACAAAGCCGCTCCAGATCGTGTGCATATAATTCAGCGGCTACCGATTGATAGATCTTCCAGTCAATAAAATTGCCATCAGGGTAGACTTGTTGAAACGCGGTTAAGTCGGGGAAAAAACGCATGGTGTTGTTGCCGATGCGGTTATTTATTTTCTCTATGATGGCATGAAGATGTTTTTTTCGTTGCTGACGCATAGCCAACAGTTGCTCGACTACACAATCAGGAATGGCGCATTTGCCATTTTCCCACTGACGCCAGCTTTCACTGTTACCGGTCTGGGCAATCCAGGTCGCGCATTCATCAATAGTCATGGCAAAAATATGGCGAAGTGCCTGGAGTTCATAAGCGTTCATCGTGTAATGGCTGCATGAAATAAACAATAAAATATAAATAACATTATCAGCCTGCTGACGGCTTGAAGAGAGTCACAGTATCTTGTGCAACATTATTGGAAAGAGTGAGGGGCGAGGTAGCGAAGCGGAAAAATGTTAAAAAAAAGCCCATCGTGGGAGATGGGCAAAGACTACACACAGCAATTCGTTGTT
>OLQF01001183.1_pt1 | contig 11811 bp, 8 predicted proteins | sample 1643171 | NCBI WGS metagenome assembly OLQF01 (sample SAMEA3136702, study PRJEB25190) | human gut metagenome | reverse complement strand
CACTCGCACAGGCCCTGTTCAATAGCGCGCTTGCAGGCCAGCACTTCGTATTCATAGCCGGATATCTGCTGCGGCACGGGCACGCTGCGCACAAGGCGGTGCCCAGCATCGTATATCTCCAGCTTTTCGGGATTATTGATGTTCTGCACGAACAGATAGCCCTTTTCGCCGTAGATAAAGCCGCTGCGGTCTGCCGGGCCCATCATGGTGGCGTGCAGGCAGGCCTGCCTGCCGTCCGGCCAGCGCATGGTGATATTCTCCACCGCATCCACGCCTGTGTCCAGCAGGCGCGCTTCGCCCGTGATGTCCACTGCGCCGTCCCCAAAAGCCATGAGGGCAAAGTTGATGGGGTATACGCCAAGGTCCAGCAGGGTGCCCCCGGCAAGCTGCGGGCTGCGCATGCGCTCCACCTCCCAGATGGGGTAGCCGAGGTTCGCCTGCAGGCTGTGCACACGTCCCAGCCCACCTGATTCAATAATGCCGGAGATAAGCCGACGCGAGGGCATATAGCGCGTCCAGATGGCTTCTGCCAGCAGAAGGCCCTTTTCCCTCGCCATAGCTGTCACACGCCTTGCCTGCGCCTCGTTCACAGTAAAGGCTTTTTCGCACAGCACATGCCTGCCTGCCGCAAGGCACAGCTCTGTGTGCGCCGCATGGTGAGAGTGTGGCGTGGCTATATACACAAGGTGTATGTCTTTGTCCGCCAGCATGGCTTCATAGCTTCCATAGGCGCGCGGCACGCCGTGCGCAGCGGCAAAGGCCTGCGCCTTGGGCAGCCCGCGCGAGGCCACGGCCAGCACCTGCACGCCATCGTCCCGCATGGCCGCCACGGTGTCCGCCATTTTCGCGGCTATCTTCCCTGCGCCCAAAATACCGATATTCAGCTTCATATCCCATTCTCCCTTTCATGAACGCCGGGCGCAGCATGCAGGCCGCGCCTGGCCATTTCCAGCTCCCGCAGCGCAGGCGACAGCCGTTTCGCGCGCCCGGTAAAGGCAAAGCCCCAGCTTTCGTACCAGCCGATGGCCCGGCGGTTGTTGTCCAGCACCCACAGCACATGCGCGCCCTGCGCCAGCGCAAAGCGCAGAAGCCGGGTGCCGAAGCCGCGCCCCTGCATCTGCGGCAGCACATACAAATGCTCCAGCAGGGGCCCCTGCACCGATACAACGCCCGCCGGCCCCGGCGCCAGCAGCAGAAAAAAGGATTTCCCGTTTTGTATTTCTTTTTTCAAATATTCCAATTGGTATATATCCGTATGCTTTGCCAGAAACTCCGGCGTACAGAAAGCCTCATGCGAGGCACGCCAGCCCCGCGCATATACCCCGGCTGCCTCACGCACATTTTCATCTGTGACGGGTACTATCATGTTGTGTTCCCCCGCTGTTGTCTGCAGACGGCACCGGCTGCCCCGTCAGGCCTCCGGCGGAAGGCAAATGCCCTCCCCTTCGTCATCATACCACGAATACACAGAAAGAAACAAGGGCATCTCATTGCAAGAGATGCCCCTGTTCGTTTTCACAAAGTCCTGCAGCATGGGCACAGGCACGGCCTCAGGCCAGCGCAAGCTCGCCGCCCTTTTCATCCACAGTCAGTACCGTGCCGGGCGCCGGGTCGTCCGCAATGATGGCGCGCGCCACCAGCGTTTCCACTTTGGCCTGGATATACCGCTTCAGCGGACGGGCGCCGTACACGGGGTCGTACCCGCCGTCAATGATGTGCCGCTTCGCCGCGTCCGTCACGCGCAGAGTGAGCTGCTTATCTGCAAGGCGCGCCTTCAGGCGGGCCAGCAGCAGGTCTACCACGCCGCCTATTTCTTCCTTCGAAAGCGGCTTGTAGTATACAATCTCATCCAGACGGTTCAAGAATTCCGGCCGGAACGAGGTTTTCAGCAGGGCATCCACCTGCGCCCTGGCTGCCCCGGTGATGGCGCCGTTTTCAATGCCGTCCAGAATATACTGGCTGCCCAAATTAGATGTGAGGATGATAATGGTGTTTTTAAAATCTACCGTACGGCCCTGGCTGTCGGTGATGCGGCCGTCGTCCAACACCTGCAGCAGGATGTTGAACACGTCCGGGTGCGCTTTCTCGATTTCGTCCAGCAGCAGCACCGCATGTGGATGCTTGATGACCGCATCAGTCAGCAAACCGCCCTGATCAAAACCAACGTATCCCGGAGGCGCACCAATCAGACGGCTGACGGTATGGCGTTCCATATACTCAGACATATCAAAGCGCAGAAGCTCAATGCCCAACGCTTTCGAAAGCTGTACCGTCACCTCTGTTTTCCCGACCCCAGTAGGGCCGGCAAACAGGAACGAACCGACCGGTTTATGTTCGTGACCTAAACCTGCACGCGCCATCTTAATGGCTTCAGTCAGCGCCTCAATGGCTTTATCCTGACCGAAGACCAGCATTTTCAGGAGATCGCCGAGGTTTTTCAGGGTATCGCGGTCACTCTGAGAAACACTCTTCTCTGGAATGCGTGCAATACGGGCCACCACGGATTCAATATCCGCCACATTAACGGTTTTCTTGCGTTTGCTTACCGGCATCAGACGTGCGCGAGCGCCCGCTTCGTCGATAACATCAATCGCTTTATCCGGCAGATGACGATCGTTAATGTATTTCACCGCCAGCTCTACCGCAGCACGCACCGCTTTTGCGGTATAACGCACGTCGTGGTGCGCTTCATACTTCGGTTTCAGGCCATTGATGATTTGAACAGTTTCTTCGATTGACGGTTCAGTAATATCAATTTTCTGGAAGCGACGCGCCAGAGCACGGTCTTTCTCGAAAATGTTGCTGAACTCCTGATAGGTTGTCGAACCAATTACGCGGATTTTACCGCTGGAGAGCAACGGTTTAATCAGGTTAGCCGCATCGACCTGGCCACCAGACGCTGCACCCGCACCGATAATGGTGTGGATCTCATCAATAAACAGGATGCTGTTAGTGTCTTGCTCCAGCTGCTTGAGCAACGCTTTAAAACGTTTTTCAAAGTCGCCGCGATATTTTGTGCCCGCTAACAGAGAACCGATATCGAGAGAGTAAATCGTACAGTCAGCCATCACTTCCGGCACATCGCCCTGAACAATTCGCCATGCAAGCCCCTCCGCAATCGCGGTTTTACCGACACCAGACTCCCCCACCAGCAGCGGGTTGTTTTTACGGCGACGGCAGAGAACCTGAATAGCACGCTCCAGCTCCTTCTCACGACCAATCAGTGGGTCGATTCCGCCCACTCGCGCAAGCTGATTCAGGTTCGTCGTGAAATTCTCCATACGTTCCTCCCCACCAGCTTGTTCTTCGCTGTTTGGCTGGCTGCCAGGATCAGAAGACTGTGTCGGCTCGTCTTTACGCGTGCCATGAGAGATAAAGTTCACCACATCGAGACGGCTGACTTCATGTTTGCGCAACAGATATGCCGCCTGCGACTCCTGTTCGCTAAAGATAGCGACCAGAACGTTTGCACCGGTAACCTCATTGCGACCGGAGGACTGGACATGGAAGACCGCACGTTGCAGTACACGCTGAAAACTCAGCGTCGGCTGTGTGTCGCGCTCCTCTTCACTGGCAGGCAGAACGGGTGTGGTTTGTTCAATAAAGGCTTCCAGTTCCTGACGGAGCGCAACCAAATCCACAGAACACGCTTCCAGCGCCTCCCGGGCAGATGGGTTACTGAGCAGCGCCAGTAACAAGTGCTCGACGGTCATAAACTCATGACGGTGCTCGCGCGCTCTGGCGAAAGCCATATTTAAACTGAGTTCCAGTTCTTGATTGAGCATAGGCACCTCCCCCAATTTTTATGCCTGCATTCAGGCTTTTTCTAGCGTACACAGCAATGGATGCTCATTCTCCCTCGCGTACTTGTTCACCATCGCCACTTTGGTTTCTGCAACCTCAGCGGTAAAGACTCCGCAAATGGCCTTCCCCTGGTAGTGAACAGCGAGCATCAATTGCGTTGCACGTTCTACATCATAAGAAAAGAATTTTTGTAACACGTCAATAACAAACTCCATCGGAGTATAATCATCATTGACTAATATCACTTTATACATAGATGGCGGTTTTAGCGCGTCGCGAACTTTTTCTTCCGCCAGTTGATCAAAGTCCAGCCAGTCGTTCGTTTTACCCATTGTCAGTTATCATCTTCGGTTACGGTTATCGGCAGAACGCCCTGCCGCTGACAAGAGCTTATTTGCCTGACCAATTTACTCCACATGATAGATAACTATCATCTATCGTTAGCATCAGCGACATCTGTCACATTCCTGTCAATAGCGTTAACTGCTTCAAATTTTTGATTCATACCTGCCCCCTGGCCCCTGTCAAATGCTTGACGGCTCGCCCTAATTCTCTAAATTGTATTTCTAGAGTTGGCGAGGTTTTGAACAGCCCCCTCTCTGACCCCGGTTTATTCCATCTTACTTGTATAAGATTTGCGAAGGATGTCGAAGCATGGAAAAGGGTACTGTTAAGTGGTTCAACAATGCCAAAGGGTTTGGTTTCATCTGCCCTGAAGGCGGCGGCGAAGATATTTTCGCTCATTATTCTACCATTCAGATGGATGGTTACAGAACGCTAAAAGCTGGACAATCCGTTCAGTTTGATGTCCACCAGGGGCCAAAAGGCAATCACGCCAGTGTTATTGTGCCCGTCGAAGTAGAAGCGGCAGTCGCATAGCTCTTCTGTCTCATTGTGTACATCCTAAAGGCAAAATGCCAGCCCGATCGGCTGGCATTTTTATCTCAAAAATTACTCTCGTGCCAGAGCATCTACTGGATCCAGTCGTGCCGCATTTCGTGCGGGTAACCAGCCAAATAAAATCCCGGTGACCGTCGAGCAGAGAAACGCCAGCAGCAGCGCCAACGGTGAAAAACCAATCTCCCAGCCGGGTAAGAAAAGCTGTAAGGTGAAAGCAATTAACAGTGACAGTGTTATTCCCAACGCGCCACCGACCAGGCAAACCAGTACGGCTTCGATCAGGAACTGTTGCAAAACATCGCTTGCTCGCGCACCTACAGCCATGCGAATGCCAATTTCCCGCGTCCGCTCGGTCACTGACACCAGCATAATATTCATTACACCAATACCGCCCACTACCAGCGAAATCACCGCCACCAGCGTCAGAAACAGTTGTAAAGTACGTGTGGTCTTTTCAACGGTTTTCAAGACGCCGTCCATGTTCCAGGTAAAGAAATCCTTCTTACCGTGGCGCAGTGAAAGTAAACGCGTGAGTTGCTGTTCCGCCTCGGCGCTGTCAAATCCTTCTTTCACCCTGACAGTAATGGAGTTAAGCCACGACTGGCCCATAACTCGCCCGGACATCGTGCTGTAAGGTAGCCAGACACGCAGCACTTTACTGCTACCAAACATCGACTGTTTTTCTTCCGCCACACCAATGACTCTGGCGGGCATATTGCCGACCAGAATCACCTCGCCAACCACATCTGCTTTATGGGGGAAAAGCTGGCGGCGAGTATTACTGTCGAGAACCACGACCTGGGCACGACCGTTCAGCTGCTCCTGATTAAAGGTGTTTCCTTCACTGAAGGTCATGCCATAGACATTAAAATAATCGCCGCTCACGCCATTGGCACTGGCAGCAACATCAACATTGTTATAACGCAGGCGCAGGTTTTGCGAGACGGCAGGTGTGGCTGAAGCGACCCACGGTTGTTTTTGGATGGCGATTAAGTCATCGTACTTCAGCGCCTGCTGATATTGCGGATCGTCATCGCCAAAATCTTTCCCGGGATAGACATCAATAGTATTCGTACCAATAGAACGAATATCCGCCAGTACCATTTGTTTGGCGGCGTCGCCCACCACGACAATGGAAACCACCGACGCAATACCGATTATAATCCCCAGCATGGTCAGTAAAGTACGCATTTTATTCGCTGCCAGCGCCCGCCATGCCATCGTCAGCGCCTCGTTAAAACCGCTGACAAACTGCCGCCAGCCAGACGCCGTGTTGACAACAGGTTCCGTCCCGCCAGTAGCATTCACTTTTTCAACGGCGGGAGGATTGTGCACAATTTCGCCGTCGCGAATTTCGATCACCCGCTCGGCCTGAGCAGCAACCTGCGGATCGTGGGTGACGATAATCACCGTATGCCCGCGATCGCGCAGCTGATGCAAGATCGCCATCACCTCTTCGCCAGAATGGCTGTCCAGTGCGCCGGTCGGTTCATCGGCAAGAATTACCTGACCGCCGTTCATCAATGCCCGCGCGATGCTGACGCGCTGTTGCTGGCCACCCGAAAGCTGTGCCGGGTAATACTCTGTACGGTCTTCCAGCCCCAGTCGTTGCAGTAACTCCTGGGCGCGAAGCAGCCGCTGTTTCCGCTCAAGACCGGCATAGACGGCGGGTACTTCAACGTTTTGCTCGGCGGTTAAATGCGAAAGCAAATGGTAACGCTGGAAAATAAAGCCGAAATGCTCGCGGCGCAGTTGCGCCAGCGCATCGGCGTCCAGCGTGGCAACATCCTGACCGGCGACGCGATAGGTGCCGCTGGTGGCCTTATCCAGGCAGCCGAGAATATTCATCAGGGTCGATTTACCGGAACCCGAAGCGCCGACAATCGCCACCATCTCACCGGCATAAATATCGAGGCTGATGCCCTTCAGCACCTCAACCTGCTCATCACCGGCAGGATAGCTGCGACGAATATCCTTTAATTCGAGCAAGGGCGTCATTGCGCAGCTCCTGGTTTGGCCTCACCAATCACCACTTCATCGCCCGCTTCCAGCCCTTTGACAATCTCAACATCGGTATCGTTACGTGCGCCAATCGTCACTTCACGCTCGCGTGTTTCACCATTACGCAACAATTTGACTTTATAACGATTATCGCCAACCGGATCGCCTAACGCCGACAGAGGGATCGTCAGCACATTTTTCACATCGGTGAGCTGAATATGCACTTGCGCGGTCATATCCAGCCGCAGTAAACCATTGGGGTTGGGTACTTCAAAACGGGCGTAATAGAAAATAGCGTCGTTAATCTTTTCCGGCGTCGGTAGCACATCCTTGATTTGCCCCTCGTAGCGCGTCAGTGGATCGCCAAGCACCGTAAACCAGGCTTTTTGCCCCGGCTTCAGGTGGATTACATCCGCTTCAGAAACCTGCGCTTTTACCAGCATGGTGCTCATATCTGCCAGCGTCAGAATGTTCGGTGCTTGTTGTGCGGCAATCACCGTCTGGCCTTGCAGAGTGGTGATTTGCGTGACTTCCCCGGCCATCGGGGCAACGATGCGGGTGTAATCGAGATTGGTTTTAGCCGTATCGAGAGAGGCCTGATTGCGCTTGATTTGCGCGTCAATGGTGCCAATTTGCGCCTGTTTCACAGCCATCTCCGTCGCGGCGTTATCGAGATCCTGCTGTGAAACCGCTTGCGTTTGTGCAAGACGTTGCTGACGGGAATACGTCACCCGCGCCAGTTTCAGCTCCGCTTCCGCCTGCTGCCGCTGCGCGCGTAGCTCCATCAGCGTTGCTTCCACCTCCTTGATCTGGTTTTCAGCCTGTTCAGGATCAATAACCCCTAAAAGCTGGTCTTTTTTTACTTTATCGCCAATCGCCACCGACAGCGTTTTCAACTGACCGCTGACCTGCGCGCCCACGTCAACCTTACGCAGCGCGTCCAGCTTTCCGGTCGCCAGCACGCTTTGCTGTAAATCACCGGGGCGCACAATCAGCGTCTGATAAGTCGGCACGGGTGCGTTAAGAATTCTCCATAACGTAATCAACCCGGCGATGACTATCACCATCGCAATAACGTAACGCTTCTTCACGGTTTTCCGCTTTTTCATAAATATTCTGAATACTCCATATGCCAATCCGGGTCATTAACTTCAACGAAATATCAACAAAACACTAAAATTTACGTTAATAATCACACTATTGATGTTTGGTTAAGATACGCAATGGTTAAATCGACGTCATGTATAACCATTGATTTCATGAATATGTCGCAGCTAACTGAACGGACCTTTACGCCATCTGAATCTCTCAGCAGCCTGTCACTTTTTCTTAGTCTGGCACGAGGACAGTGTCGGCCGGGTAAATTCTGGCATCGCCGTAGTTTTCGCCAGAAATTTTTGCTGCGCTCGTTGATTATGCCGCGTTTAAGCGTTGAGTGGATGAACGAACTTTCCCACTGGCCTAATCTCAATGTGTTGTTAACGCGCCAGCCGCGACTGCCTGTACGTCTGCATCGCCCTTACCTTGCGGCGAATCTTAGCCGTAAGCAATTGCTGGAGGCGTTACGTTACCATTATGCGTTACTCCGCGGGTGTATGTCGGCGGAAGAATTCAGCTTATATTTGAATACCCCCGGGCTGCAACTGGCGAAGCTGGAAGGCAAAAACGGCGAGCAGTTCACGCTTGAGCTGACCATGATGATCTCAATGGATAAAGAAGGTGACAGCACCATCCTGTTCCGCAACAGCGAAGGTATTCCTCTGGCAGAGCTCACTTTTACCCTGTGTGAATATCAGGGGAAAAGGACGATGTTTATTGGCGGACTGCAAGGCGCAAAATGGGAAATTCCACACCAGGAAATCCAGAATGCGACGAAAGCCTGCCACGGGCTATTTCCCAAACGCCTCGTGATGGAAGCGGCCTGTCTGTTTGCCCAACGTTTGCAGGTAGAGCAGATTATTGCCGTCAGCAATGAAACGCATATTTACCGCAGCCTGCGTTATCGCGATAAAGAAGGCAAGATCCATGCCGATTACAACGCTTTCTGGGAATCGGTTGGCGGCGTATGTGATGCTGAACGCCATTACCGCCTTCCAGCACAGATAGCACGAAAAGAGATTGCCGAAATCGCCAGTAAAAAACGGGCTGAATACCGTCGGCGCTATGAGATGCTCGACGCTATTCAGCCACAAATGGCCACGATGTTTTGTAGTTAGTCGGCCCGACCGCGCGCCAGCCACAGCACGCGTGAGAACATTTTTTTCAGCAGCGTCGGTACGGAGTCCACACCACGACGTCCGGCCTCCATTGCCACTTCAATGGCAAGATCGGGTTTGGAAGAGCGATGGATCGCTTTCGAGATAACTTTGCGCAGATTCATCGGTACATTTTCCGGGATTTGCGCCACGCGGTGGAACACATCGGAAAATCCCTGGCGATACATAAAATGTTCCATATCCAGCGCCGGTAACGCCGTTAAATGTTCTCGTTCGGCTTCCCGATCGTTATTCAACAGGCTGCGTACCGTAGCGGCATATTTCTTCCCTGCTTCATCGCCATCGACCAGTACATGCCATTCAATCCCCATTCGCCGGGCAAATTTAACCAGTGGCTTTAGTCCGGACTGGGCAAACTCAATGACCTTGATCCCTTCGGCATCAAAATGATGTCCGCACTGACGCGCCAGTTCATTGATAACCCAGGTTTCCGTTTCCCCTTCCACCAGCAGCCAACAGCGGGCAAACAGCGATGACGGACGGTTAAAACGAATGTGAAAGGAGATGCGTCGGCTATCTTCGGTACTCAAGCCACTCGGTCCCAGACGCCAGGCGGCAACGCGAGAGGACTCTCGTACCAGTCGGCAAACATGCTCTACCGGCGTTAACGAAAGCAACTCTCCCGAGTTGGTAGTAGCGATGCGCTGCAATGGCAGAAGGTTCAACAGATGCCAGGCAACTGAAAGCATAATGGGGTGCAAACGGGTTTCTGGATCTTCGATCAGCAACAATGGACGGGCGTCTTTATCCAGTCGCAATGTGCCTTTTGCCTGCAATAAAGTAGCAAACAGGCCGAGCAAAATAACCCGATACGAGCGCCCTCCAGGTCGGTCAATCATCCGGTTGATGATATCCAGATAGCGCCAGCTTCGTTGCTCATTGCTGGCTCGCCGCCGCATTAAACGATATCGCGCCTGTCCGGCCCCCTGCTCAGAAAAATAATGCTCAAGAAGTTGCACCATTGCGGAAAGTCCCTGACGAATCTGCCCATCAGAGAGATTTTGCGGATGTGAGGATAATTCACGGGCGAGGAAATCGAGCTGGCGCGCGGTGACTTCCACATTGGGGACATTTGGCACCGTGCCGTTACGAATACGGCGCATAAAACGGGCATCACGCAAGCGCAGCACCGGCATTAAACGCACCAGATGACGAGCCTGATCGTTAATATCCTCAACATCAATCGGATGTCCGTCTTTATCGAGAAAACTGCGCAGTGTCATCACGCTGCCGTCTTCCGCACTCTCCCCTTCCAGACGATAAAAAATACGGTGATAACCATCGGTGCATGGCGTCCAGCACGCTTCCAGCGGCCGATAGCGGCGAACCCGATGTCGGCCTGGCAGCGACTCGCGGAAGGTCAAAATAATATGCAGATGATGTTCTCTCCCGTTGATATCTCCCGGCGGGAACCAGAAATCGTCGCGCTCAAAATGGTAGAGTTCTGATTCTGGCGATAGCAGCAGGGTTAAGGCGTCCAGCAAGCTGGATTTACCCCACGCGTTCTCCCCAATCAGGACGTTGTTTTGTTCCAGCATCAACGACAAACGGTTGATACCGCGAAAACCCACAATTTCAACGCGCTCAAGAATCATATCCCCTCCAGAAATATGTGACTTATCCTTTACGCTGGCAGTATAACGGGAAAGGCCATGCTAATACGTGATGACATCACATTTAAGCATGGCAAATGTCTGAAAAATGAGCGAATAATCGCGTTATACTCCCTCTTGCTGACAAGTCTGCAAAAACAACAAAATCAAATAATTAGCATGATAAATTATTTTTTATTACGCCTAAAGGATTAAATCTTTCGCTTGCACTACACTGTCAATCAGACAAATGACTATATGGGGCAACCCGCTGTTGCCTTAAATCAAATTTACTGGATTTATTTATCTGGTGAATGACTTGCCTTCGTTTTTAAAATAGCCGCGCATCATTTCCGTCGTCACTTTTTTACGACGACCCTATAAAACGACCATATTTTTCACAGGGTCAATTTTTAATTGAGGTGGATATGTTCAGAAAATTAGCAGCTGAATGTTTTGGTACTTTCTGGCTTGTTTTTGGCGGCTGTGGTAGTGCCGTACTGGCCGCAGGCTTCCCGGAATTAGGCATTGGTTTTGCCGGCGTGGCGTTGGCGTTCGGTCTGACCGTTCTGACAATGGCCTTTGCTGTTGGTCATATTTCTGGTGGTCATTTTAACCCGGCGGTCACTATTGGTTTATGGGCTGGCGGACGTTTCCCGGCAAAAGAAGTCGTTGGCTACGTAATTGCCCAGGTTGTCGGCGGTATTGTTGCGGCGGCGCTGCTGTATTTAATTGCCAGTGGTAAAACGGGTTTTGACGCGGCAGCCAGCGGTTTTGCTTCTAACGGTTATGGCGAGCATTCACCAGGCGGTTATTCCATGCTTTCCGCGCTGGTAGTTGAACTGGTATTGAGTGCAGGTTTCCTGCTGGTGATCCACGGCGCAACTGACAAATTCGCTCCTGCTGGTTTTGCGCCAATTGCCATTGGTCTGGCCTTAACCCTGATTCACTTAATCAGTATTCCGGTGACTAACACTTCCGTTAACCCGGCGCGCAGTACTGCGGTTGCTATCTTCCAGGGCGGCTGGGCATTAGAACAACTGTGGTTCTTCTGGGTGGTGCCAATTGTCGGCGGTATTATCGGTGGTCTGATTTACCGGACTCTACTGGAAAAACGCGATTAATTAACGCAGAAGGCCTGGCGCAATGTCAGGCCTTTTTTTAAGATGTTGTTATATGTTGATTCATCATCTTGTTGCGCTCCTTTCATGAGCTAAGCCACATATTGCCACTGGCGC
>OLQF01001160.1_pt1 | contig 12085 bp, 13 predicted proteins | sample 1643171 | NCBI WGS metagenome assembly OLQF01 (sample SAMEA3136702, study PRJEB25190) | human gut metagenome | reverse complement strand
AATATAATATTAAAAATGAAAATATAACGCAAGAAAAGACAAAATGAAAAGAAAACCGAGGAGAAAAGGCACTCCTACGGTTTCAGCGACGACGTTTAATTTTGTGGAATAAATAAAGGCATGTGACCTAAAGCAACAATTGTAACAACGAAAATAACGAAAATTCCTAAGGCATATTTTGCTGATTCTTTTTGCCATTGGCCCATATCTAAACCAGTTAAACGTAATAGCAAGTAAATAAATGCCACTAATGGACTTAATAAGTGGAACGCTTGCCCCATTAAGGAAGCTAAAGCCATAGACATATTGTCAAATCCATAAGAACGTCCAGCTTCTGCTAGGACTGGTAAGACACCGAAATAGAAACCATCGTTTGAAATAAAGAATGTTCCTGGTGCTGAAATGAACGCAATCACTAAGCCCCAAGCGCCGGCTAATTGTTTTGGAATAATATTAACAAAGCTATTTGCTAAGGCATTGGCCATACCAGAACCTTGGAATAAGCCCATGAAGACGCCAGCAGCAAAAACTAAGATAACTACTTGCACAGCGTCACCAGCATTTGCACTGATACGGCTGCTTTGATCTTTTAATTTTGGATAGTTAATCATTAAAGCGATACAAGTACCAACTAGGAATAATAATAACGGTGGCATTTCAATCCACGAAGGCAAACCTAATTGACCAACGAATGAACTTAGGACTAACCAACCGATTAAGACAATCGTTAAAATACCATTGAACGCAAAATTCTTTGGACGACGAATTTCTAATAACTCAGGATCGTTAACAATAGTCATTTCTTCCAATTCTTTATCAGTAAGCGTTGTCACGCCTAAGCGAGCACGTTCTTTTTTCCCCATGCGATAAGCAACAAAGAAGATAACATACAATACAGATAAAATCATACCAGGTGCTAAATAAGAAAGAATGTCGGCATCAACTTCTAGTACGGCCATGGCACGAGCTGTTGGACCGCCCCAAGGTAATAAGTTCATAATGGTGTTTTGTAAGATAACAAGCACACCTAAATTCATCAATTTCATATTAAGTTTTTTGTAGATGGGAATAAACGCAGAACAGCAAATCAAGGTCGTGGTTGTTCCATCTCCGTTTAAGGAAACAGCAGCAGCAACTACCGCAGTAGCCATCAAGACTTTCATTGGATCGCCTTTAGCAAAGTAAATCATTTTTTTAGTGATTGGGTCAAACAAACCAGCATCCAACATAATAGAGAAGTAAAGAATGGCAAATAATAACATAATACCAGTTTTTGAAGTAGTTGAAATCCCATCTAAGACGAAATTTCCAATGTTGACTTCAGGGACAACACCGTCAGCACCAGGTGGCGGACTCGCTACTCCAGTTGCAATTGCGATCAAAGTAAAAATAAGAGGAATAATTACTAAAGATGTAAACGGTGACAATTTCTTTTTCATGATTACATACATAAAGATGATAATCATACCATAAGCTAAAATAGTGAGTAACATGTTTTTCTTCCTTTCTTTTTTAGAACTTTTTTTGTAAGCGTTAACAACCGGTGTTAATAAAAAAGAATAGCCATGAGAAATGTTTCACAGTATTCTGGTTTACAACAAAAAATATTTTTTGTGTTTGTCTATAGTGTGAGAATATACAAACTTTCGCAGAGAATAAATAGCCTAAAACAAAAAGAACATCAAAAAAACAATTCAACAATCAAATTCTTATTAATAACTTAATATAATATTAATAGAATCTTAACGGCTGATAAATACTTATATACCAATGTTTACAGAGTTTTTTTCACAAAATAAACAATAAAAGAACAATCTGAGCTAGTGTTTTCACTAGGTTTTTTAACGGTTTTTTCTATAATGAACGTATACCAAGAATTAGTGAAAGGAGAGACAATATGGGCCTATTTAAGTCCTTATTCAAGAAAGAGCAACACACGCAGGATACCGAGATTAATGAAAGCGTTATCCAACGTGAAGCGGATAACTTGGAAAAGCGATGGATAGATATACCAGCATATATTCCTGCTGAGCCAAAAGAATATCAATTGGTAAGTATTGTGGCCACTGCCATCGCAGCAGGAGAGTTTCCAGAAAGTCGTTTTGTTATCAAAAAAATCGCAAAACAAAATCCAGAAGCAAAAGAAGTTGCCATTATTGCAGCCAGTATAGCTGCAGAGCTTTCAGAAGAGTCTCAGCTAGTTGTCAAAAGAATTTCAAAACAAAACCTTGAGGAGGATCATTATGTTACGAAAATTTAAAATTTCAATTGATGGGAAAGAATATTTAGTCGAGATGGAAGAAATCGGTGGCGTCCCACAACCAGCACCTGTTGCGCCACAACCAACAGCGCCAGTTGCTACGACAGAAACACCAGCCCCTGCTGTTGAAGAAGCCCCAGCGCCAGCAGCACAGCCAGCCGCCCCAGCAGGAGCAGATGCAATGCCTGCGCCAATGCCAGGAACTGTGTTAAAAGTATTAGTCAATGTTGGTGATACGGTGTCTGAGAACCAACCATTGTTAATTTTAGAAGCAATGAAGATGGAAAATGAAATCGTTGCAGGAAAAGCAGGTACGGTAACAGGAATTCATGTTACCCAAGGCCAAATTGTGAATCCAGGGGAATCATTAATAACAATTAACTAGAATTAATTTAAGAAGAGGAAGTGATTTGTGTGGAGACACTGATTCAAGGTGTTATAGGAATGGGCCAAGAACCAGGACGCATTGTGATGATGCTGATTGGTGGACTATTAATGTATTTAGGAATAAAAAAAGAGTATGAACCAACACTTTTAGTGCCGATGGGTTTAGGAACGATTTTAGTGAACTTTCCTAATTCCGGCGTATTGAGCGCTGGCGGCGAGCCAGGTCCGTTTAATGTTCTTTTTGATTTTGGAATAAAAACAGAATTATTCCCGTTATTATTATTTATTGGGATTGGGGCAATGATTGATTTCGGGCCATTGTTACAAAATCCGTTTATGTTGATGTTTGGTGCCGCTGCACAGTTTGGGATTTTCTTTACAGTTATTATGGCTGTTTTATTAGGTTTTGATTTAAACGATGCTGCTTCGATTGGGATTATTGGTGCCGCTGATGGCCCAACGTCTATTTTCGTAGCAAATACCTTACATTCAAAATACATGGGGGCCATAATGGTTGCCGCATACTCCTACATGGCGTTAGTTCCGATTATTCAACCAGTAGCGATTAAAGCAGTGACGACGAAAGCCGAACGTCGGATCCGTATGACTTATCGGGCCGGTGAAGTTTCTCAAACAGCGAAAATTCTTTTCCCGGTTGTTATTACGATTGTCGCAGGGTTAATTGCGCCGGTGTCATTACCATTAGTTGGTTTCTTAATGTTTGGGAACTTATTAAGAGAATGTGGCGTTTTGGATCGTTTATCCATTACAGCTCAAAATGAATTGGTGAATATTATTAGTATCTTGCTAGGACTATCTATTTCCGTTAGCATGAACTATGCAGAGTTCTTAAAAGTCGATACGTTGATGGTTATTGGCTTAGGGTTAGTCGCCTTTATTATGGACTCAGTCGGCGGCGTACTTTTTGCTAAATTCTTGAATTTATTTAGAAAAGAAAAAATCAATCCAATGATTGGTGCTGCAGGTATTTCCGCTTTCCCAATGTCTAGTCGGGTCATTCAAAAAATGGCTACAGATGAAGACCCACAAAACTTTATTTTAATGCATGCTGCTGGTGCCAACGTTTCAGGACAAATCGCTTCTGTAATTGCTGGCGGCTTACTATTAGCCTTTTTAACATAGGACGGAAAGGAGAACGAATACATGTCTGTTAACATGGAAGATTTAAAAATTGCTTTTGAACTGTTAGGTTTTGGTTGGGGCGGCGTTTTCGTTGTTTTATTTATCATTTATCTAGCATCTAAATTACTAACAAAATTATTTCCAATTAAAAAATAAAGGAGGTTATTGCTGTGAGCAGCGTATATACAATGAAAAGAATCTGGTTGCAAAAAGATAAAAAAGCTTATCAAGCTTGGCGCGAATTAATGGAAAAAGCCGAATTGCAAACGACAGAAGCACTTGATTACACCGTTGGCATATATGATGACACAGCATTAATCGCCTCTGGCTCGCTTTCAGGCAAAACGATTAAGTGCGTGGCCGTTTGTAAAAAATATCAATCTGAAAATTTGTTAACCCAATTGGTGGTTCATCTACTTGAAAAACTGAGAGAAGAAAACCAATTACACAGTTTTTTGTATACAAAACCAAAAAATGAACAAATTTTTCAGTCGCTAGGCTTTCAAAAAGTGGTTGCGAATCAAGAGGTGCTATTTATGGAGCAAGGCAAACCAGATTTTGCCGATTATCTTGATTACCTGACACAGCATAAAAAAGCAGGGCCAGCCAGTAGCATTGTCATGAATGCAAATCCTTTTACGAAAGGCCATCAGTACTTAGTCGAAAAAGCAGCCAAAGAAAGTCCACACGTTTATGTGTTTGTTTTATCTGAAGATAAATCGCTGTTTTCAAAAGAAGCACGTTTCGCAATGGTGCAAAAAGGGGTCGCCCATTTACCCAATGTGACAGTCCTATCTACAGAAGATTACTTAGTTTCGTCTGCGACTTTTCCTACCTATTTTTTGAAAGAAAAAGCGCCATTAGAGGTAGCTGCAATTCAAGCAACGCTTGATGCAACGTTATTTAAAGAAAGAATTGCGCCAATACTTGAAATTCAGCAACGTTATGTGGGAGAAGAGCCTTATTCAGAAGTGACCGATGTCTACAATCAAGCAATGCAACAAGTTTTCGGACAAACGATAACGCTAACCATTGTCCCGCGATTAGCGAGTGATGGAGAGCTGATTAGTGCGACGAAAGTTCGCAAAGCGATGGCTGAAGGCGACAAAGAGACACTCAAGAAGTTTTTACCAGCAACAAGTTATCAATACTTAGTAGAACACAAGAAACTAATGAGGTGAAGAAAGTGAAGATTATCAAAAATGCTACTGCAGGGACAGTAGAATCAAGTGATATTATGATTACCGTCCAACCCATTGAATCAACAGAAAATACCATTGAATTAGAAAGTAGTGTCGAAAAACAATTTGGCAATCAAATTCGTCAGGTGATTACGACAACTTTGGAACATTTAGATGTCCAAGGCGTTGCGGTCAAGGCGATTGATAAAGGGGCATTAGATTGTACAATCAAAGCTCGGATGATTACAGTTTTACATCGAGGCGCTGAAAAAGAAACGTATGATTGGAAGGAGTTGGACTCATGGAACGTTTAAGAAGAACAATGATGTTTGTCCCTGGAGCGAACGCAGCAATGCTAAGAGATGCACCTTTGTATGGGGCAGATTCAATCATGTTTGATTTAGAAGATGCAGTTTCATTAAAAGAAAAAGACTCTGCCCGTGTTTTAGTCCATTCTGCTTTGAAAACTTTCGATTATGGCAATATTGAAATTGTTGTTCGGATCAATGCTTTAGATGCCGGTGGCGCAGAAGATATTGAAGCAATGGTCTTAGCTGGTGTCGATGTGATTCGTTTACCAAAAACAGAAACAGCCCAAGATATCATTGATGTCGAGGCAGTCATTACAGAAGTAGAACAGCAAAATGACATTCCCGTAGGAACAACGAAAATGATGGCTGCTATCGAATCGGCTGAAGGTGTTCTAAATGCGCCCGCGATTGCCAAAAGTTCAACTCGCTTGATTGGCATCGCGTTAGGCGCCGAAGACTATGTTACCAATATGAAAACACGGCGCCATCCAGATGGCCAAGAACTATTCTTTGCTCGTAGCATGATTTTACATGCCGCTCGAGCAGCTGGGATTGCAGCTATTGATACGGTCTATTCAGATGTAGACAATACGGAAGGCTTTGAAGCCGAAGTTCGTTTGATTAAACAGCTAGGTTTCGATGGGAAATCGGTGATTAACCCTCGTCAAATCCCATTAGTTAATACTATTTATGCGCCAACAGAAAAAGAAATCCAGAATGCTAAGGAAGTAATCTGGGGCATTCGGGAAGCCGAAGCAAAAGGTTCCGGTGTTATCTCCGTAAATGGAAAAATGGTTGATAAACCAATTGTTGAACGAGCTGAACGGGTCATTGCGTTAGCATTGGCGGCTAAATTAATTACCGAGGAGGAAATATAGACATGGTAGTAAATAAAGTAGGCAAAGACATTCCTCAATCTTATGCAGAGCAATATGGCATTTATGAAGGAGAATTAGCACACATTGATGCTTATCAAGAAGCGAGCCGAGCAATTAAACCAGTGAAACCTCGGGAGACAAAACTTTTAGGAAGTATTCGTGAAGCAATTGTAAAAACAGGGTTGAAAGATGGCATGACCATCTCTTTCCATCACCATTTCCGTGAAGGAGACTATGTGATGAATTTAGTTTTAGCCGAGATTGCCGCCATGGGGCTGAAAAACATTTCGATTGCACCTAGTTCAATTGCAAATGTTCATGAACCTTTGATCGAACACATTAAAAATGGAGTAGTCACCAACATTACTTCTTCAGGTTTGAGAGATAAAGTAGGCGCCGCTATTTCAGCAGGTATCATGGAAAATCCTGTGGTGATTCGTTCACATGGTGGCCGGGCACGGGCAGTAGCAGCAGGCGATATCCATATTGATGTAGCTTTCTTAGGTGCACCAAGTTCAGACGCTTATGGAAATGCGAATGGAACCAAAGGAAAAGCTACCTGTGGTTCTCTTGGATATGCGATGGTCGATGCAAAATATGCGGATCAAGTGGTCATCATTACTGACACATTAGTACCATATCCTAATACCCCTATCAGTATTCCACAAACAGATGTTGATTATGTGGTAGAAATTGATGCAATTGGTGATCCAGATGGAATTGCCAAAGGCGCAACACGTTTTACAAAGAATCCTAAAGAATTATTGATTGCTGAATATGCCGCAAAAATAATTACACATTCTCCTTACTACAAAGAAGGCTTCTCATTCCAAACAGGAACAGGTGGCTCTTCACTAGCAGTTACGCGGTTCATGAGAGAACAAATGCTTAAAGATGGCATTAAAGCAAGTTTCGCTTTAGGCGGAATTACGAATGCAATGGTGGAACTTTTGGAAGAAGGCTTAGTAGAAAAAATTATTGACGTCCAAGACTTTGATCATCCATCAGCTATTTCTTTAGGGGAAAATGCCAATCATTATGAAATTGATGCCAATATGTATGCTTCACCGCTTAGCAAAGGGGCGGTTATTAATCAATTAGACACAGCTATTTTATCTGCTTTAGAAGTGGACACAGATTTTAATGTAAATGTCATTACTGGTTCAGATGGTGTCATCCGTGGTGCTTCTGGCGGACATTCCGATACAAGTATGGCTTGTAAAATGAGTCTAGTGATTGCACCACTTGTTCGTGGACGGATCCCAACAATCGTTGAGCAAGTAAATACAGTCGTTACACCAGGTACGAGTGTCGATGTCGTAGTAACAGAAGTCGGCATTGCAATCAATCCAAAAAGAACAGACTTAATTGATTGTTTTAAAACCTTAGATGTTCCTCAGTTTACGTTAGAAGAGTTGAAAGACAAAGCCTACAACATTGTTGGCACCCCGGAACCAATTAAATATGGAGACAAAGTTGTTGCGTTAATTGAATACCGAGATGGTAGTCTAATTGATGTGGTACGCAATGTTTAATGGGGAAAAAGTAACACTTTTAGAGATGTTGGATGCTCGCGAACAAAGAGCTGCCACACAGAAGGAGTTGTTAGAAACAGCACCAGAAGCTAGTCTCTTATCTGCCACAATGAATATTCCTGGAGAAGTGAAAAATTCGCCCACCTTAACGGCTGTTTTTTTAGAAGTAATTGACGAAGTCGAGCAACAATTGCTGGATCAAGTACCGATTGTTAATTTTTACCGGAATGAAAAGACAGGTCCTGAATATTATTTGGCGGTTTCGTTAGCCCCGCAAGAGTTAAAACAAAGAATGGTCAAAATTGAAGAAACACATCCTTATGGTCGTTTAGTGGACCTAGATGTTTTATGGGGAAATGAGGAACTAAAAAGCCTTCATCGAGGAGATTTAGGCTTGCCACCACGGCGCTGTTTTATGTGCCAAGAAGAGGCGAAAGTCTGTGGACGAAATCGACGTCACAGTCTTGAAGCAATGCAAGAAAAAATAACAGAAATAATTTTGACACGAAAGGAGCAGCCAAGTGAGTAAAAAAATTCGTTTTACAGAAACGGTGCTACGGGATGGACAACAAAGTTTAATTGCAACACGGATGCCAACCTCAGATATGCTGCCGATTATTAAAACAATGGACGAGGCAGGATTTCATGCATTAGAAATGTGGGGCGGGGCAACGTTTGATTCCTGTGTCCGCTATTTAAACGAGGATCCTTGGGAACGTCTTCGCCAAATTCGCAAAGAAGTTAAAAATACCAAACTTCAAATGTTATTACGAGGACAAAATTTACTAGGATATCGTCATTACGCTGATGATGTGGTGCGGGCCTTTGTCGAAAAATCAGTTGAAAATGGGATTGATATTATTCGTATTTTCGATGCCTTGAATGATGTCCGTAATTTACAAACAGCAATTCAAACAACAAAAGAAGCTGGCGGACACTGTCAAGCAGCGATTTCTTATACCACGAGTGAAATTCATACCATCGATTACTTTGTAAAATTAGCCAAAGAATTAAGTCAAACAGGAGCGGATTCCATTTGTATTAAGGACATGGCAGGCGTTTTGACGCCACAAACGGGTTTTGAATTAGTGAGCAAAATGAAAGATGCCATTGATTTACCTTTAGAGGTGCATACGCATGCGACTAGTGGTATTTCTGAGATGACCTATTTAAAAGTTGCTGAAGCAGGTGCGGATATCATCGATACAGCTATCTCTTCTTTCGCTGGCGGTACGAGTCAACCAGCCACAGAATCTGTAGCCATTGCGTTAGAAGATTTAGGCTTTGAAACAGGTTTAAATATGGAAAAAGTAACAGAGATTGCTGACTATTTCAATCCGATTCGTGATCGCTTTAGAAGTGAAGGCATTTTAAACCCTAAAGTTAAAGATACGGAACCGAAAACCTTGATTTATCAAGTGCCTGGTGGTATGTTATCAAACTTATTAAGTCAATTAACGGAGCAAGGCTTACAAGACAAATATGAAGAAGTTTTAGCTGAAGTACCTAAAGTAAGAGCAGATTTAGGGTATCCACCACTAGTTACGCCGCTTTCACAAATGGTTGGAACACAAGCCTTAATGAATGTGATTTCTGGGGAAAGATATTCCTTAATACCGAATGAAATCAAAGATTATGTGCGCGGAGAATACGGCAAATCACCAGCACCTATCGCAGAAGAGATTAAGCAAAAAATCATTGGGGATGAAGAGGTAATCACTTGTCGACCAGCGGATTTATTGAAACCAGAGTTGCATAGTTTAGAAAAGGAAATCCAACAATACGCAAAATCTGAAGAGGATGTCCTATTATATGCGATGTTCCCGCAACAAGGAAAAGACTTTTTAGGACGTCGTGAAGATCCTTTTTACGATGTACCGTTACAGAAAGTGACAGTCAAACTTGACTTGCCAGAATAGAACGGGCAAGTGCTCCGCAAATGTATAAAGAAGCAAGGGTTTGAGCGACGATAACGGTTGTTCAAACCCTTGCTTCATCAAATAGAAAAAAGGCAGCCCGTGAAAGGAAGTGACAATGTGTTAGAAGAAGTTCTAGCAATTCATCAAAAGAATATTGGTGTACTAAGTCTTGAAGCAACAGAAGCGGTGTTAAACCATCATGATTTAGCCAAAATGTATACACCTGGTGTCGCAGAATTGAGTTTAATGATTGCCCAAAATCATGAATTAGCGCGCGAGTGGACCATTAGTGGTAAGTTAATTGCGGTTATTACAGATGGATCAGCTGTTCTGGGTCTCGGCAATATGGGCACGCAAGCGGGCTTGCCAATTGTTGAAGGCAAAGCTTTACTTTATAAAAATTTGGCGGGGGTCGATGCTATTCCTTTAGCACTGGAACAAAAATCAGTGGACGAGATGGTTCAAACAATTGAAAATTTACAAAATAGTTTTGCAGGAATCCATTTAGAAGATATTTCTGCACCAAAATGTTTTGAAATTGAAGAAAAACTTCAACAACGTTTGAACATTCCTGTGTATCATGATGACCAAGAAGGAACAGCCATCGTCGTTTTAGCTGGACTAATTAACGCAGCTAAAATTAAAGGAAAACCTTTAAATGAATTACGTGTGGTGATTAACGGAGTTGGTGCTTCTGGTGTAGCGACCGCTAAGTTATGTATTCAAGCGGGGATTACGCATCTCACCTTAGTAGATCGCCAAGGTGTTTTAAGAGAAGAAGACCCGACATTGAATCCTTACCAACGTGCTTTGCTTCGACAGGTAATAAAACCATCAGTAGAAAATAAAGATTTAGCCACCGCTGTCGTCAATCAGGATGTTTTTTTAGGCTTATCAGAAGCGGATGTGCTAACGCCAGCCCTGATTAAATCAATGAACCAAGACCCAATTATCTTTGCTTTAGCAAATCCTAAACCAGAAATTGAACCAGCCCTCGCCCAAGCCAATGGCGTCCGTTTATTAGCAACTGGTTCTTCCAAATATCCGAATCAAGTGAACAACATTTTAGCTTTTCCAGGTCTTTTTAAAGGGTTATTGGCAGCGAAAGGCAGAAAAGTCGATGTCGGTTTGCAAATGACAGTAGCACGAAGCTTGGCCGCTATGATTTCAGAACCCACAGCAGAAAAATTCATACCTAATGTATTTGATGGCGGCGTAGTTGACACGGTTTTTAATGCTGTACTAGACTATATAAAACAAGAAAAGGCCACGGCAGAAGAAGGGACGTAAAAGGCAATGACAAAGCAAGCAAGGAGTAAATTAGCGCAGCAAGCACAATTGGCACTACTCTATGAAGTGACCTGTTTAAATAAACCAGGCTTGGTGGATCCAGTCGATGCAGGCGCCCATCAAGATATGGATGTTTTCACTTTTTTAGAAAGTAGTGTGGTTTTGACTCCTTATTTTGAAACCTTCGTTCAAGCTGGGACAGAGCTACGTCATTTGCCGATTGAGGCAACATTTCGCACGATTCGACAAGTTGGTTTAGAAGCAGAACGAGCGATGTTTGAGGCAACAGAAGGTATCAATACACATAAAGGAGCGATTTTTTCTCTAGGTATTTTTTTAGCTATCTGTGGTCGTTTAATGATTTGGGAGACCCCTTGCACCTTACAATTGTTTCAACAAACGCTTCAAACAATGACGCAAGACTTATTGGCTGACTTTGAAAACCTCGCTACGAATGAGCTAGAAAAACTAACTTGGGGTGAACGACTATTTGTTCAGCATGGCTTGACTGGAATCCGTGGTGAGGCGCAACAAGGTTATCCCGCTGTCTTTGAACAGGGAGTGCCTTATTATCAAAAACATCAAGGCACACAACAACAAAAACTCATTGATACGCTCCTTTATTTATCGCTCTATGTTGAGGATACGAATTTGATTAAACGAAGTCAAAATGTCCAAATTTTTGAAATATATCAACCGTTAATCCAGGAATATTTTGCTTCAGGGGGGACACAAACGTTACGGGGAACCCTTTGTTTAGAAAGATTGAATCACTTATTCAAAGAAAAAAATTGGAGTATTGGTGGCAGTGCAGATGCTTTAATTTTGGTGGTGTTTTTAGATAAACTAATGAAATTAAATTGGCTGACCCCTTAATTAAAAAGATAGTTACAACGCTGATTTGGTCAGTTATTTTGACCTTATATGCCTATGGAAAGGTCTCAAGAGAATTCAAGAAAGCGATTGACAAATACCACGAAACACAGTATATTTTATTACGAAATCATTCTTATCAGAGTATACAAATACGATGATAAACAGTTGAAGCGAATCTTGATTTGCTTTTCCTAAACCTGATTCTTTTAGAATCAGGTTTTTGTTTATCTAAAAGGCGGCATTCGTTCAAAAACGGCTGTCGCCTTTTTTTATGAAATTTTTTTAATATAAAAAATTTCATAAAA
>OLQF01001133.1_pt1 | contig 12423 bp, 10 predicted proteins | sample 1643171 | NCBI WGS metagenome assembly OLQF01 (sample SAMEA3136702, study PRJEB25190) | human gut metagenome | reverse complement strand
AAGAGGAGCTGTGCGAGGCCGGCTGGTTTACACGGGATGAAATCGTGGAATACGGACCTTATATCAGCGTGGGACATGAGATGATGAAGGCGTTTAAGGATGGAAAGATATAGCAGACAGCTGCATATAAAAGGAGAAGTGACTATGAACCGTAAGGATTATATTTTATTTGACCTGGATGGAACTCTGACAGACCCTAAGGAGGGAATCACCAAATCGGTGCAGCATGCACTGGAGCATTTCGGCATACAGACAGATGATCTGGATAGCCTGACGCCTTTCATCGGGCCGCCTCTGAGGGACAGCTTCAAGAGGTATTACGGCTTTTCCGATGAGCAGGCATGGGAGGGGGTGCAGGCATACCGGGAGTATTTCAGCGTTCGGGGCTGGGTCCAGAACAAGGAGTATCCCGGCATAAAGGAAATGCTGGAAGCCCTGAAGGAAGCAGGGAGAGTGCTGTTAGTGGCAACCTCCAAACCGGAGGAGTTTGCCAAGAAGATACTGGATCACTTTGACATGGCAGAGTATTTTGATTTCATCGGCGGTGCCGATATGGGGGAAACCCGGGTGCGCAAGGCGGATGTAATCCGGTATGTGCTGGAACAGTGCGGCCTGGAGTCGGACAATGAGACAATCGGCCGCTGTGTGATGGTGGGAGACAGGGAGCACGATGTCCTGGGGGCCAGGGAGTGCGGCATGGAATGCGTGGGCGTACTCTACGGATATGGGGACCGCCAGGAGATGGATGCGTGCAGGCCTGCCTGGATTGCGGAGACGGTAAAGGATTTAAGGGATTTGCTTCTGTCACTATAACTTGAGCTCATAATAACCATTCCTATTATGCAATTGACAAATAGAACAATGGTTGCTATGATTGAAATTACTATTAAGAAGGCAGCTGCTTTGGCGCTTGCCATCAAATGAGAGGGTGGGATTAGATGGACGACAGAATCGTGTTATCGCTGCTTGTGGACAATACTGCAGGTGTGCTGGCCCGTGTAGCAGGGCTATTCAGCCGCCGCGGATACAATATTGAGAGTCTGACTGTAGGTGTCACCGCTGACCCGCGGTACTCCAGGATGACCGTGGTTTCCCTGGGAGACCAGACCGTCCTGGAACAGATTAAGAACCAGCTCAATAAGTTGGAGGATGTAAGGGATATCAAGGAGCTGCAGCCGGACCGTTCCGTATACAGGGAACTGATGATGGTGAAGGTGCGTGCCAATGCCAGCGACCGCCAGTCCGTCAGCGCCATATCCAGTATCTTCCGCGCCACCATTGTGGATGTGGGAAAGGATTCGTTGACAGTCATGCTGACAGGAGACCAGTCCAAACTGGATGCGCTTATTAACCTGCTGGAGGATTATGAAATCCTGGAGCTGGCCAGAACCGGCCTTACTGGCCTGGAGCGGGGCGCAGAGGATATCAGGATGCTTCCGTAAAACAGAGGCTTAAGGGGGCGGCCAAAGGCGGACAGAGAGTCGTCGGTTTTGTTGCCTTAAACATATATCATTTAAGATTTAAGTTCAAAGGAATTGAAGGAGGAAAAAAGCAATGCCAAAGATTTATTATCAGGAAGATTGTAATTTGTCATTACTGGAGGGCAAGACCATTGCTGTGATCGGTTACGGCAGCCAGGGACATGCACATGCTTTAAACTTAAAGGAGTCAGGATGCAACGTAATTGTAGGCCTGTATGAGGGCAGCCGTTCCTGGAAGAAAGCAGAGGAGCAGGGATTCGAGGTATATACAGCAGCTGAGGCATCCAAAAAAGCAGATGTCATCATGATACTGATCAACGATGAGAAGCAGGCCGCCATGTATAAGGAGTCCATCGCGCCAAACCTGCGTCCGGGTATGATGCTGATGTTTGCCCATGGTTTCGCTATCCACTTCGGACAGATTGTTCCGCCTAAGGATGTGGACGTTACCATGATCGCTCCCAAGGCACCGGGCCATACCGTGAGAAGCGAGTATCAGAGGGGCAGAGGAACCCCATGTCTGGTAGCTGTTTACCAGGATGCCACAGGCAAGGCCATGGACATGGCGCTGGCTTACGGACAGGGAATCGGAGGCGCAAGGGCAGGTATCCTGGAGACCACCTTCAGAGTGGAGACCGAGACCGACCTGTTCGGCGAGCAGGCAGTGCTCTGCGGCGGCGTGTGCGCCCTGATGAAGGCCGGATTTGAGACTCTGGTTGAAGCAGGCTATGCTCCTGAGAATGCATACTTTGAGTGCGTGCATGAGATGAAGCTGATTGTGGACCTGATTTACGAGAGCGGTTTTGCAGGCATGCGTTATTCCATTTCCAATACAGCTGAGTACGGCGATTATATCACCGGACCAAAGATTGTGACCGACGAGACAAAGAAGGCCATGAAGAAGATTCTGTCCGATATCCAGGACGGTTCCTTTGCAAAAGAGTGGCTTCTTGAGAACCAGGTTGGCTGCCCGCATTTCAATGCCATGAGGAAGAACGAGGCAGAGCAGCCGCTTGAGAAGGTGGGAGCTGAGCTGAGAAAGCTTTACAGCTGGAATGATACGGACAAACTGATTAACAACTAATTGATTCACAACGAACGCTGCGTTGATTGTATTCGGGAAGATTGGCGGATACAAGGAAGAACAGGCGGAGGCCCCGGAAGGAAACCGGGGAATCCGCCTGTTTTATATATGCAGAATATGCATATTCGGAGTATCAGTACAGAAACTCCAGGAATGTTTTCAGGGCCATGGCCTGGTTGGAAGGGTGATAGGCGAAGCCGATGGTCCTGCGGTGGATGGGGATATACAGGGGAATCTCTACCAGCAGGCCGCTGTCCAGCTCCTTCTGCACCAATTCCTTGATGACACAGGCAATGCCCAGGCCAATTTTGGCAAATTCAATCAGCAGGTCCATGGTGGTGACTTCCAGAATCTGGTGGGGACAGATGTTGTTTTCCTCCATGTATTCGTCCACATGGTGGCGGGTCATGTTGCTGGTGTCAAGAAGCATGATGTTGCCCGTCTCAAACAGGCTGGTATCCCGCCCCTCTCTCAGGTACAGGTTCTCCAGATAATTGGGGGTGGTGACAAAGGTGTCCTGGATATCCATGACCGGGATAAAGGCCAGGTCACGGCGGACCGAGGGCTCGGCAACCAGGCCCAGGTCGATCTTCTGCTGCTCCAGCCGGCCAAGGGTCTGGGCTGTGGCCTGGCTTTCTATGGTAACCTTCATGTGAGGATACTGGTCGATGAAGGTCTTCAGGTAGGGAAGCAGGATATATTTGCACAGAGTGTTGCTCACCCCAATCCGTAAGTGGCCGATGTCGAATTCCTGAATCCGCTTCAGTTCCTGTTCGCCCCGGTCCAGGGCGTCAAATGCCTCCCTGGTATGTTCGAATAAAATTTCACCCTCAGAGGTGAGCTGTACTCCGCGGGAGCTTCGGGTAAACAGGGACAGGCCAAGGCTGTCCTCCAGCTTGCTGATGGCCTTGCTGATGGCGGGCTGGCTGATGTAAAGTTCCTTTGCGGCCTTGGATATGTTGCCGGCTTTGGCCACTTCATAAAATATCTTGTATTGGGACAGGTTCTGTTCCATGGAATCCCCCTCCTGCTATATAACATTTTTTCATATATCCCATTCATATTATGTATTTTTATTATAACAATACATATGCTAAAATGTAAAGCACGGATGATATAATTTCGAGGAATTATTAAAGAGAAGGATATTGAAGGAGGAAATAAGTTATGGGAATGACCATGAGCCAGAAAATCCTGGCTGCCCACGCAGGACTTGAGGAAGTGAAGGCGGGACAGCTCATAGAGGCGGATTTGGATTTAGTGCTGGGAAATGACATCACTTCTCCGGTTGCCATCAACGAGATGAAGAAGATGGACAGAAAGACCGTGTTTGATAAGGACAAGATTGCCCTGGTTATGGACCATTTTATCCCTAACAAGGATATAAAGTCGGCTGAGAACTGCAAGTGCTGCAGGGAGTTTGCCTGCCGCCATGAGATAACCAATTATTTCGATGTGGGAGAGATGGGAATCGAGCATGCCCTTCTTCCTGAAAAGGGACTGGTGGTGGCCGGTGACGCGGTCATAGGCGCGGACTCCCACACATGTACATACGGAGCGCTGGGAGCATTTTCCACGGGGGTGGGAAGCACGGATATGGCAGCCGGCATGGTGACCGGCAGGGCATGGTTTAAGGTGCCCTCTGCCATTAAATTTGAGCTGGTGGGCAAGCCCTCCAAGTGGGTCAGCGGCAAGGATGTAATCTTACATATTATCGGCATGATTGGTGTGGACGGAGCCCTGTATAAGTCCATGGAGTTCGTGGGGGAGGGAATCAGGAACCTTTCCATGGATGACCGCTTTACCATCTGCAACATGGCAATCGAGGCAGGAGGAAAGAACGGAATCTTCCCGGTGGATGAACTGGCCGCCGAATATATGAAGGAGCATTCAAAGCGCGGGTTTACCGCATATAAGGCGGATGAGGACGCGGAGTATGATGAGACATATGTGATTGACTTGTCCCAGTTAAAGCCCACCGTATCCTTCCCCCATCTTCCTTCCAATACCAGGACCATTGACCAGGCAGGGGATGTGAAGGTGGACCAGGCGGTCATCGGTTCCTGTACCAACGGACGTATAGAGGACATGAGAATCGCGGCGGAGGTATTAAAGGGCAGGAAGATTGCCAAGGGTGTGCGCTGCATCGTGATTCCGGCCACCCAGTCCATCTACCTTCAGGCCATGAAGGAAGGGCTTCTGGAGATTTTCATTGAGGCCGGAGCCGTGGTGAGCACGCCTACCTGCGGTCCCTGTCTGGGCGGCTACATGGGTATCCTTGCGGCCGGGGAGAGATGTATCTCCACAACAAACCGTAACTTTGTGGGACGTATGGGACACGTGGATTCAGAGGTATATCTGGCCAGCCCGGCCGTGGCTGCCGCAAGTGCCGTGGCGGGAAAAATTATCTGCCCGTGCCGGCTGGATTAACGGAATAAATGCAATATCATTGTGAAAGGAAAAGGAGACTGAACATGAAAGCATGCGGACACGTTTTTAAATACGGTGACAATGTGGATACGGATGTCATCATCCCGGCCAGATATTTAAACGCCACCCAGGGCGACGAGCTGGCAAAACACTGTATGGAGGATATTGACAGGGAGTTTGTGAATAAGGTCCAAAAGGGGGACATCATTGTGGCCAACAAGAATTTCGGCTGCGGTTCCTCCCGGGAACACGCGCCTCTGGCCATCAAGTGCGCGGGAGTGAGCTGCGTTATCGCGGAGACATTTGCCCGTATCTTCTACCGGAATTCCATCAACATCGGCCTTCCCATCATTGAGTGTGGGGCGGCGGCCAGGTCCATAGAGGCAGGGGATGAGGTGGAGGTCGATTTTGACAGCGGAATCATCACCAACAAGACAAAGGGAGAGACGTATAAGGGCCAGTCCTTCCCGCCCTTCATGCAGAAAATCATATCGGCAGGCGGCCTGGTGAATTACATTAACGGACAATAGAAAAAAGAAAGCAGCCCATGGGCGGCAGGGAGGATATACTCCTTTCAGAATAAAAATTCTGACGCGCCGGGCTGCTTTTTTGCTGCTCTTTGAACATGATTTGCTGCTCTTTGAGCATGAATTCTTCATGGCGGTTTGGTCATGGGGGTGGTCATGAGGGACCGGGGCCGGGGCATAAGGGACCGCGGCGAGGGACCGGGGCCGCTACGTTGCCAGACGCAGAAAAGCGTCCATCTCCCTGGTGACCCACTTATCCTTGTGGTAAACAATCTGACGCCAGGTCCTCATGTAGAAATCCCTGACATCCAATACGGCCAGCTCTCCGCTGATAATATCCCTGTGTATGGTGAATTCCGGAAGAAAGGAAACCCCCAGGTTCTTTCTCAGCAGGCTGATGATAAATTCCGTGTTGCCAATCTCCAGAAAGGGGTGTATCTCCTTGCCCTGGGCCGCCAGATACTGGTCCAGGATGAAACGGTAGCTGGCGTTTCGCTCGGTGAGGATAAAGGGCTGGTCTATAACCAGGTCCAGGTCCAGGCTGTCCCTGCCCACAAAGGGATGGCCGGAGGCGGTGACGAACACGATGTCCTCCGGCTCCTCCAGGACTTTTATCCATTTGCTGTCATACATACGCTTATCCAGGAAATACACTATATCAATGGCATTGCTGTTCATCATCTCCAACAGTGTCTCAGGGGAGTCGGTGATGAGCCTTATGTTGACCTTGGGGTAGAGCCTGTGGTATTCCCTTAACAGCTCCGGGAATATGGTGGCGCAAATGGATTCAATGGTCCCCAGGCACAGGCTTCCGGTTAGCTCCGATACATGGGTGACCGCATCCCTGGCATGTTCCAGCTCCTTCATGACGGAGACAGCGTGTTCATAGAACAGGGCTCCCTGGTGGGTCAGGGTGGTCTGTTTGCCGATGCGGTCAAAGAGATGGACGTTCAGCTCCTGCTCCAGCTGTTTGATTTGAATGGTGACAGCTGCCTGGGAATAACCCAGCTGTCTGGCTGCCTTGGAAAAGCTCTTTAACTGCGCTACCTGGATAAAGGCGGCAATCTCCCGTAGCTCCATATGATGTGATTCCTTTGCTCATTTTGTATAAAAATTTTTAAATGATATCATAAAAACATTAAATTTTACAACCATATGCTTTTATGGTACATTAATATTAATCAGAAATCAATCCAAAATGTATAGTAATTTTCCGGATAATCAATTAAAATTGAGAAAGGTATCACAATCATCATGGAAAAAACAAATGTTAAGTACGGAGCGTATGTTCAAATTCTGAAGGAGGAGCTGCTTCCGGCCATGGGATGTACAGAGCCCATTGCCCTTGCCTATGCGGCGGCCACAGCCAGGAAAGTGCTGGGGGAGCTGCCGGACCGTGTTGTGGTGGGAGCCAGCGGAAGCATCATCAAGAATGTGAAGTCAGTCATCGTGCCTAACACGAATCATCTGAAGGGCATTCCGGCAGCGGCAGCAGCGGGAATTGTTGCGGGAGATTCGGACAAAGAACTGGAGGTGATTGCAGAAGTTACGCCAGATGAAACCAGACAGATGAAGGAATTCCTGGATAACACGGAAATCAGGGTGGAGCATGTGGATAACGGCATTACCTTTGATATCATCGTAACTCTGTATAAGGGGGATTCCTACGCCAAGGTCCGCATCGCCAATTATCATACCAATATCGTGCTGATTGAAAAGAATGGGGAGATTCTTAAGCAGGTAGAGGTGGCAGGCGAGGAGGAGGGTCTGACTGACAGAAGCCTGCTCAACATGGAGGACATCTGGGATTTTATCAATACGGTGGACATCGGGGATATACGGGAAGTATTGGACCGCCAGATTAAGTACAACTGGGCCATTGCCCAGGAGGGATTAAAAGGGGATTATGGCGCCAATATCGGCTCTGTTCTTTTGGAAATGTCCGGAAATGATGTCCGCACCAGGGCAAAAGCCATGGCAGCGGCAGGTTCTGACGCCAGGATGAATGGCTGTGAACTGCCGGTCATCATCAATTCGGGAAGCGGAAACCAGGGTATCACTGCCTCTGTTCCCGTGCTGGTATATGCGGAGGAATTTAAGGTGGATGAGGATAAGAAGTACAGGGCGCTGGCTCTGTCCAACCTGACAGCCATCCATCAGAAGACTCCCATTGGCAGGCTTTCCGCTTACTGCGGGGCTGTCAGTGCCGGTGCAGGCGCCGGTGCAGGGATTGCTTACCTGTGCGGCGGCGGTTTCAAAGAAGTCGTACATACGGTTGTAAACGCCCTTGCCATTGTGTCGGGCATTGTCTGCGACGGGGCAAAGGCTTCCTGCGCAGCCAAGATTGCCTCGGCAGTGGATGCGGGAATTCTGGGCTACAACATGTATATACGCGGTCAGCAGTTTTACGGGGGAGACGGTATCGTCACCAAGGGTGTCGAGGCCACACTTAAGAACGTTGGTCGTCTTGGAAAAGAAGGGATGAAGGAGACCAACGAGGAAATCATAAAAATCATGATTGGAGAATAAGTATGAAAAAAATAACAGGCAGTTTACCGTTTCGGTTGCTTTTGGGCGTTATCCTGGGCATCATAGTTGGTCAGTTGGCCGGGAGCGGCCTTATGCATGTTGTTGTGACAATCAAATACATCCTGAACCAGGTCATTGTTTTCTGTGTGCCGCTTATCATCATCGGATTCATTGCCCCTTCCATCACAAGGCTGGGCAACAATGCATCCAAAATGCTGGGAGTCGCCATTATAATTGCCTATGTTTCATCTATCGGTGCAGCCCTTTTTTCTATGACGGCAGGTTTTCTTATGATTCCTCACCTGTCCATTGCCACTGAGGTGGAGGGGTTAAAGGATTTGCCGGAAATCGTGTTCCAGCTGGATATACCTCAAATTATGCCTGTGATGAGCGCCCTGGTGTTCTCACTGCTTCTGGGCCTGGCCGCCACATGGACCAAGGCCGCGGTGATTACTCAGGTGCTGGAGGAGTTCCAGCAGATTGTGCTGTCCGTTGTCACCAAGGTGGTAATTCCTATCCTTCCTGTGTTTATCGCGTTTACATTCTGTGCCCTTTCCTATGAGGGGACTATTACAAAACAGCTTCCCGTGTTCATCCAGGTGGTCATCATTGTCATGATTGGCCATTACATCTGGCTGGCCCTGCTGTATGCCGTCGGCGGCGCCTATTCAGGCAAGAATCCGCTGGATGTCATAAAGAATTACGGACCTGCCTATATTACCGCGGTAGGCACCATGTCGTCCGCGGCCACACTGGCTGTTGCCCTGCGCTGCGCCAAGAAGTCACAGCCGCCGCTGAGGGATGATATGGTGGATTTCGGCATTCCGCTGTTTGCCAACATCCATCTGTGCGGTTCTGTTCTGACAGAGGTATTCTTTGTAATGACCATTTCCAAGATTCTCTACGGAACCATACCGTCTCTGGGGACCATGATTTTGTTCTGCGCACTTTTAGGGGTGTTCGCCATCGGAGCGCCCGGTGTTCCCGGAGGCACGGTTATGGCTTCCCTGGGTCTGATTACAGGCGTACTGGGATTTGACGAAACGGGAACAGCGCTGATGCTTACCATCTTTGCCCTTCAGGACAGCTTCGGAACCGCCTGCAACGTGACCGGTGACGGGGCCCTGACCATGATTCTTACAGGCTTTGCCGAGAAACATGGAATCAAGAGGCAGAAGATTGAAAGCGGGCTGTGATAGGTCTGTACATTTATAAGCTTTACTAATATGAATATAGCAATTTATAATAAAGACAAAATTGCTCTTGAACCTATAGTAACTATAGGATATATAATAGGTTCAAGAGCCAAGCGGAAAGGACCGGCTGGCAAAGCCGGTCCTTTTTGCAGCATGATATTTCCGAAAGAGAGGTAAGGAATGGACAAAAAGATTCTTATTAAGAATGCCAGGGCAATCGTGTCCTGTGACGGGGAAGACCGGGTTTACAGGGACGCGGACATGCTGATTGAGGGGCCGAAGATACTGGCAATCGGCAGGGACCTGATGAACGGAGGGGACCCGGCGTCAGGAAGAAATCTGAATCAGGAGGAGGTCCAGGTCATCCGGGCAGAGGGAAAATTCGTGTATCCGGGCCTGATTAACACCCATCATCATTTTTTCCAGACCTTTGTGCGCAATCTCATGACCATTGACTATCCCAACATGATGGTGATGGACTGGATTGATAAGATTTACCGCATATTCCAGAACATTGATTCCGACGTGATTTACTACTCCACCCTTACATCCTTTGCGGATTTGATTAAACACGGCTGTACCTGCGCCTTTGACCACCAATACTGCTACACCAGGAAGACCGGCAAGTCATCGGTGGACCGCCAGATGGAGGCGGCAGAGCTTTTGGGCATCCGGTACCACGCCGGAAGGGGGACCAACACCCTTCCCGGAAGTGAAGGAAGCTCCATTCCCGACAATATGCTGGAGACAACGGATGAGTTCTTAAAGGACTGTGACAGGCTGATTGGACTGTATCACGATTCCGGGCCGTTTTCCATGAGGCAGATAGTCATGGCGCCCTGCCAGCCCATTAACTGCCGCAGGGAAACCTTTGCCGAGACCGTGGCCATGGCCAGGGAGAAGGGGGTCAGGATGCATACGCATCTGGGCGAGGGAGAGAACGAGGGCATGATGGCCCGCTGGGGCAAGCGCACCATGGACTGGTGTGGAGAGATGGGCTTTATCGGAGAGGACGTGTGGTACGCCCATGACTGGGAAGTGACAAAGGAAGAGTATAGGGTCCTGGCAGCCACAGGCACAGGGGTTTCCCACTGTCCGGCGCCGGCCGTACTTGGCGGCTTCCCGATTCTAAATATAAAGGAAATGCGGGAAGCGGGCATCCTTGTGAGCCTGGGATGCGACGGTTCCGCCACCAATGACAGTTCCAATCTGCTGGATGCCCTGCGCATGGCTTACCTGATGCAGGCAAACCACACCAAGGAGAGAGGGGGATGCGTCTCCGCCTATGACATGTTAAAGGTGGCCACCGTAAACGGGGCAAAGACCCTTGGAAGAGGCGACCTGGGGTCCCTGGAAGCGGGAAAGGCAGCGGACCTGTTTATGATTGACACAGAGACACTGGAGCTGGCGGGCGCCCTGCACGACCCGAAGAACCTGCTGGCCAGAGTGGGACTGACCGGACCGGTGTGGATGACCATGATTAACGGAAACATTGTTTACAAAGACGGCATCCTGAAAGGCGTGGACGAGAGAAAGCTGGCCCTGGAGGGAGAGGCTGTATGCACAAGGGTCATCCGGGAGCCTCACAGCGCGTACAGGGAATTTATTTAAGGGGGAATCTTATTTAAAGGGGAAGCCGGCAGAAAAAAGGAAAGAAGGTTGGCAGGTGAAGGAATATTTTTCTATCGGGGAATTGGCGGAGCTGTTCGGGCTTAACATACAGACACTGTACTACTACGACAGCGTCGGCATCTTTTCCCCCAGGGAACGCAATGAGAAAAACGGGCGCAGAAAGTATGAGTTTGACCAGATATACGAGCTGGCAACCGTGTCCTATATGCGCCGTCTGGGCTATTCCCTGGAGGAAATCAAGGAATCCAGAACCAGCTTAAACTCCAACAGGGCTGTGGATATCATGAAGCAGCGCTCCCAGGAGCTTCGCAGGCAGTGGCAGGAGCTGCTCAACATAGATGAGGCCATCCAGAGGAAAATCCGGTTCATGGAACAGGAGATGGATGGAATCTGCCTGGATGAGATTGCGGTGAAGCATTTTGAGGACCGGAAGTTTATTTCCATTGGCGACGAGGAGCTGCTGTACAGGGAGAATTCCTTTTACTTTTATCCCACCATTGCCTTTTATGAGGGGGACCGGAAATACTTTGGCGCCTACCTGTATCCGGATGATGAGGAGCTGCCAAAGACCATACCCCAGTCCAGAATCCAGATTATCCCGGAAGGGGATTTTCTCTGCGGATACCATCTGGGAGGATACGGGGGCGTGCCGGATACCATCCGGCGCCTGCGAGAGGCCAGGCCGGACCTTGAGCTGGGGGCTCAGGCCATCAATTTTAATATTCTGGATCAGTTCGTGGAGAGTGATAACGAAAACTTTATCACCGCCATGCAGATCCGGGTGTTATAGATACATATAACTGATGATGCAGTACATATGAGGAAACATGAAAAATCTAAGGAAAAAGGAAGGGTAAGAATCATGAAAAACAGAATGCGTTTAGCGGCAGCAGCCCTGGCATTATCCATGGCAGGCTTTGGCCTGACCGGATGCAGCGGACAGGCAAAGGAGACAGAGGCAAAGACAGAGGCGGCAGATAAGCAGGCAGGGTCCGCCCAGACCGGAGATACCCAGGAAAAAGGGGACCAGGCCGATGACGGCCAGGCAAAAGAGGGACAGACAGCGGACGGCAAGACATACAAGGTGGCCCTGTGCCTGTCCGGCGCAGCCAATGATATGGGCTGGTGCCAGTCAGCCTATGACGGACTTAAGCTTCTGGAGGCGGATTACGGCTGTGAGGTGACCTATACGGAGAATCTGACACCGGATGACATTGAGGCAGCCTTTGCGGATTACGCGGCCAGCGGATATGACGTGGTCATCGGCCATGGATATGAGTTCGGGGATCCGGCGGTGGACGTTGCGGAGCAGTATCCAGATACAAAGTTCATTGTGACTGAAGGCGAGGTTTCCGCCGACAATGTGGCCTCCTATGTGTCTAAGTGCGAGGAAGGCGGATACATCATGGGAATGCTGGCAGCCGGCATGTCTGAAAGCGGAAAGGTAGGCTTTATCGGACCGATTCAGGGCGCGTCCCTTGTTAAAATCATGAACGGATTTGAGGACGGGGCAAAGGAAGTAAACCCTGACATCCAGGTACAGA
>OLQF01001132.1_pt1 | contig 12433 bp, 10 predicted proteins | sample 1643171 | NCBI WGS metagenome assembly OLQF01 (sample SAMEA3136702, study PRJEB25190) | human gut metagenome | reverse complement strand
CATATATTTATAAATTTATCAATTTGTACTGAGTTAGGCATGTACAATTTTTGTAATGGCTACATTAGTATCAAGACTATAGCATCTATCTAAGTTATATCTTCCGGCCACAGACACCATACATTATAGAAGATAACAATAACAAAGGCGGCCCGCTACCAGGCAAAATAACGCCGTGTGGAGCGGGCCTGTACCATCATCATTCATGAATTAATCATATATCGTAGAATACGGTTGTAAAAATCATTCAAGCAGTATGTAAATTCAAGGTCTTCTTAAATCCCGATATTAACGCCGCCAACAGAGCTGTAATATCCCAGATTTTCTTTAACCACACCATAATAATTATAAACGGAACCATTTCCATATCGCCGGATGCTATACACCAATACTCTTTACCAATATTGTCAATGCTGTACAAATCATCGCCACACCGCCAATTCGTCCAATCCATCGTTTGGAATGATTCCCTAAAAAACCAGCTATTTTGTCTGCACAGAAACTATATGTGAAATCATTAATTAAACCTATCATTAAATATGTTGTACCCAATATTATGATTTGTAATATATGAATTCTCTTTAACAATAAACTGGGGCATGAATGATGCAAAAAAGATTATACTTTTAGGGTTTAAAAAAGTTAATCCTGAATTATTCACAGCGGTACGTTTTTGATATTTAACATGCTGCCACTGCCTTGAACTCACCTACAATACCTCATTTGGCAGAATTACAGCTAAAAAAGGGCAGACTTTCCCTATTGCAGAAAATGGGAGCATCTGGGAGGAGGTCAAGGTTCGCTAACAATTGCTATTCCAACTGTGGATGCAGATTCCGGATATGTTCCAGTGTCTCATAGAATTCCTTCTTGTAGGGACAACTGCTGCACAGCTTGAAATATTTATTTCTTGCTGATTTTACCACTTTTGCAGCAATCTTCAGCAGTTTTAAACGGATGGTATCTATTCGCTGTTTCCGCATTCCGGCAGCCAGTGCCAGCCGTCTGAACCAATTGAATAAGTTATATGCCAGCACATGAACCTGCAGGCGGTTTGCATTTACTACCTTTGAGGAACTGCTGACCAAAGCAAAATCAAAACCACTTTTTCCTTCCTTGATGAAGTTTTCCATTCTTCCTCTACCGCAATAGAACCGGATTCTCCTTCCTGAACATCCGTTACATTAAATGATACCTGTACCGGGACGTCAGTACCGTCAACCATCTGAAAACCGTCTATCGTTTTGATGGATCCATATAAAATAATATCATCCTGAGTCACTGATGCTGTTTCTATCGTGACGCTTTCTCTCTTTTGCTCTGCACCCCCCGTTTCTGATTCAACACTTGCTTCTTGCGCTGTCCCTTCGTTCGGTACACCAAACGGTGTGAGAAGTTTGAGTAATTTTATAAACTAGGTGAATTTGCAAATATAAAAGACTATGTAATATTATTTTACCAATATCGAGGAAATTAAGTTGTAAAATAGATAAGATTAATTGATAAATCAACAAACACATGCTAATATTAACTATTAATAATAGTTATATAACATATAAGTGACATTATTTTGTTACTGGAGGAAAGAATCAATTTAGAATATAATCATTTTAATTAAATATGAGTTTGTCAACCAATCCAAATACATCATACAATAAAAAAGAATTTCCTGAGCTTAACAGCTCCCATAGACAGATTCCAACTGCGGTTTAGTGCGGACACTAAGACTATCATTAACCGTTAAATAATTATATTATATCGTTTACAACATGGACTTTCCTATCCTTATTATTTGGTATAACCGGTTATAAATCAAATAATTTGAGGAGGATTAATAAAATGAATAAAAAGAAGTTTTTTACTGCTATAATCAGTATTTGCATATCCATGTTAATGCTGTCAACGGTTTTTGCCGCCGAAAAAAAGGAGGGGACGTTTGGAACATTACCCCCTCTGTCCGTTATTGAGCTGACTGAAAGCAACGCTAGTATGCTGACCCAGCCAAAAGCAACCACCGGGGAATGGATTCAGGACAGTTCTTCAGGCAAATGGTGGTACCGCCATACAGATGGAAGCTACACCACAAATGCCTGGGAACAAATTGGAGACAGGTGGTATCATTTTGACAGTAGCGGTTGGATGCAGACCGGTTGGTTCCAGGATGTGGACAAGAAATGGTATTATTTACATGACACAGAAGGCTATATGATGATTTACTGGGTACAGGCAAGCGGAAACTGGTACTATATGGATGCTCATGGTGTTATGGTCTCCAAGGTTTGGCTGACCATTGATGGCGTAAAGTATTATTTTGCTGAAGACGGGAGAATGATAATAGAACAGCCTAAAACGGCAAAGAATTTTACTGTAAAAGGATACATTGATACTCTTTTTGATGATGAATACGGTGAGGCTTACGCAAATTCCCTGTTAAGTCAAATTCAAACACCTTATAAATATGTATGGAATTTTGAATTTGATACAGGCTATACCTTCCAAGACACGAAATTTCCCAATACTTTATGTAAAAGCGGAGTTAACAATCACTGTAACGAAGTACCTGATTCTGATTGCAAAAACTCTACAGTTACACAGTATCACCATCGGAACGCCATTAAAAATTTGAATTTTTTCAAAGAAAACACACCTGACTTTTCTGCAGATTTAAAATTTGCAATGACAATGACCCCATTATGTGGGTGGTGGGATAAACATGCAACCAATATATTAGGGGTAACATTTTCCAACGACTCATATAGTTATATAACAGTACTTCCATCTTCTACAAAAAATGTCCATACACGTATTATTCAACATGAGATGGGACACATGTTTGGATTAGATGATGGAAAGTGTACTAAAGATGCTCCTTGCATCATGAATGGTGGCTTTGACAATATGCCACTGTCTACAGATGACATTTGGTGTGAGCACTGTAAGGAAACTTTTAAAAGAGATAACCATTAAATCAGGAGGGATAACAATGTATAAGAAATTAATTGGATTTATAGTGTTAGCAGCTTTAATTACCGGGTGCAAAGCAAATGCCAATTCGGCGGAACCAGTCTCACCAGGGACTGTTGAGCAGGCTGCTGCGCCTTACTCTGCGGTAGACACATATGGTTCTTTGGAAGAGCTGATGCAGGCATATAACATAGCCACAGCTTCCAATACCCGCACTATTTCAGAGTCTGCAGAAGAAAAGGTCTATTACCTTACTGATGGTAATAACCTGGGATTATCTCTGGCAAAGATTGAGGTTAAGGAATCTTATTTTAATTGTATCTATAACGATGGGATTTGCGTAATAACCAATCGGTATGAAGATGGCGCTTCCGCTTTGAAGAGCATTACTTCCACAAATACCAATACCTTTACTAACGAGCAAGCAGACGGATATGAGTATTATTACGCTTCAGATGAGGACTATAAATATTATCTATGGCTCAATGATGGTGTATACATGAATCTTAATGTTCCTATCGGAGTAGATATCGACATAAAAGATATTGTGCCGAATTTGGAATCTATGGCGCTTTAGATTTTTTTCTACACTTGATTTTTTCAATTGCAGGAATCACGGAATAACGTGATTCCTGCTTAGTCTTAATACTTCACAACTATTCTGAATCCCTAATGAATTCCATTTAATCACTCAAACTTCGCATACTAAAATAGAATACTCACCAGGTGCGGTACACCAAACGGTGTGGGAAGTTTGAGTTACTATTTAGTATGAGTATACAGTACAATAAACTTTGCTGATTTCATGAAATCAGTTTACAAATCCTTCATTTAATCCTTATTACCAGATGTACATGTACAAAATAAAATTTGAATGGAGGAACAGATATGGCATTTACAACTTCACAGGCAGGAATTGATTTAATTACCTCTTTTGAGGGGTGCGAATTAACTGCGTACCAGGACACAGGAGGCGTATGGACAATTGGTTATGGACATACCGCCGGAGTTTATCCGGGTATGGTCATTACTCAGGCACAGGCGGTAGAATTTCTCAGACAGGATGTCAAAGGTGCAGAAAACACTGTAAACAGCAAGGTAACCTACAGCATTACGCAAAATATGTTTGATGCGCTTGTTTCACTCACTTTTAATATCGGACCTACGGCATTTAGCAACAGCACATTGCTGAGATTGTTGAATCAGGGGGATATTAATGGTGCCGCCAATCAGTTTGATGTATGGATTTATGATAATCATGTAATCCAGCCGGGTTTGGTAAGAAGGCGCGCTGCGGAAAAAGCAATGTTTTTGAATGGCACTCCCGCCCCGTCTAATGAAATCCCTGTCAGCGCCCAGTTGACCGTCCAGGGTACGAATGTAAATGTAAGAACCAGTCCGAATACCAGTGCTACTATCGTGAGGAAACTCAACACAGGTGCAAGCGTTCAGGCCACTGGCCGCATTTTGATTAATGGCGATCCCTGGTTCCATATCGCCGATGGCTGGATCAGCGGCGATTATGTACAGGGCTGGGTAAAGGACTACAATGATAACAACAGATGGTGGTATGTGGAAAAGGGGTATGCTTTCCCCATTAGCGTTTGGAAAACAATTGCTGGAAAAGACTATTGCTTTGGCATGGATGGTTATCTGTTTGTTGAATGCTACATTAAATCTGCAGTCAACAACACCTACTATTGGGTAGATGATGACGGTGTCTGGTTAGAACAGTATAACACTACAGTTCCTGATCCTGGCTACCGGGTGGTGGAGGATTACACTACTGAAAACGCATACCAGGGATAATTCTTTGATCCAGGCAGGTAAGTAGAATTGGCATTTAATCAGCTACTGCGGGAATCGAGCTTATGCTTGATTCCCGTTTAGAATCTGACAATGTCACTTTGAACCCATACATATTTGAGCACTACATGGTAACGTGAAGTTTTCTTTTCCTGTTATAGTATTCAACGAATAGAATCAGATTATATTCCTGTTTTTCATGTAATGTCGGTACATTCACGAACCATCACCTGAACTGTACAATGGTGAACTATTGGTGGAAAAACTAAATCTTTCATACATGGGGTCTATTTTAAAGCAGGCCCGCATTGCTGCAAAAATGACACAGAAAGAACTTGGTGAACGGGTTGGAAAAACTGCCCGATATCTCCAAGCCATTGAAAATGAGAAAAAGGGGATTGGTCTGGAGACATTAAACCGTATTCTTCGGGCGCTCAACCTCTCTGCAGATACCATTGTCTTTTCGGATAGAGATACAGACAGCAGTGAATCCGAATAGTTAATACGCTTAATCCGCTTGCTGAACAGCAGCGATAAAAAGTCCTGTTAGCCACAGTCAAGCAGATGTTAGAGGCTGAATGAACGGAACCACCTTCTTCGGAAGGTGATTCTTGTTTTTTCTCTGCCATTAAGTATTTCTTCAAGTGATTCCTTCAATGCATACGTCATCATGGCATATACCATACGCCGTCAAAAGCGCAGAGCTGCCCCCTAGCGGCGTTTTTTTTTACGGAGTTATCTCCTTCAGCGTATAGAGCAGGCTGCTCTTACCGCCGTTCTCGCGCCAGCGCTGCTCCTTTGTCAGCAGGCCCGCCTGAACCAGATCGGCAATGGCCCGTTCCACGGTTCTGCGGGAGAGCTGCAGCTCTCTTGCAATGGTTCCGATGGCGGGATAACACTGCCCCTGATGGTTACAGCGGTCTTTCAGGTACATATAGACTGTCTTGGCGCGGTGCGGCAGATCCTCGGCATAGATTGCAGAGAAATATCCCATAGGCACCCCCTAATCCGTGCGAAGCGGTGGACGGCGGGCTGCACCGCGATGCTCTTTGCGTTCCAGAGCCGGGGCCGGAGTATGAAGCTGACCTGACCCGGTTGCCGCGCCTGTAGACGGCAGCGGCGGTTCCTCCGTATCTTCCTCGGCATCGCAGTCATCTCTGCGTCGGAGGATCTCCTGCTCCAGCTCGAAGCGGTCAGCATAAGCCACAGGCCTTGCGGCCTGCTCCGCCACCTCGTAGGCGTCGCCGAAGCGGATGCCCCATTTGAGGAACAGCGGAAGCTGTGTCTGCATGGGACAGCACCCGGTCTTTGCAAGAATGAAGTGGCCTTTAGGCAGCGTTTTCAGTTCATCCGGGGACATCAGCGGTCGGCTCATCATCTGCAGGCTCTGGCTGGGATCGTTTTTTCCCCGGCTGATGGAGCCGGACAGCACCGTCCGGTTGCCCAGCGCCTTGGAAAGAATGTCAGCACTTTCGGAATTGGGAGCAAAACCGCCGAACAGGATATCCTGACAGTTGTCGATGATGATGCTGGAACCTTCCTTGCCGTAATTTTTCTGGAGCTGCGCAAAACTTTGGATGATGGGTACCATCGAAATCCGGCGGGAACGTCCGGCACTGAACATCATCTCCATTGACTCAATTTTGGGAATCGTACCAATCTCATCAGCAAATACCATCACACGGTTCGGCAACTTACCACCATGTTCATCAGCAATGGTCAGCATCTCCCGGTAGAGCTGCTGGAGGAACAGACTGACCATAAAATACTTTGTATTATCTTCCTCCGGCAGCACAATGAAGATGGCTGACTTGCTGGTGCAGAAGGTTTCCGTGTCCAGTGCGCTGTCGAAGCACAGTATCTGCTCCATCTCGGAGTCGAGGAATGCATTCAGCCGGGACATGGCCGTGGACAGCACCGATGCCATCGCCTGATCCGCACTGTTGAGCGCCGCGCCTGCGAACCACTTGGCCTTGTGTGTAGGCGGCAGCTTATCCATGAGGAGCTGGAACAGGCTGCGGTTCTTGACAGGGGAGGGGACCAGCAGGTCTTGAATCAGCTTAAACACAGAAATGATGTGCCGTTTCTCCGGTTCGCAGAACTCCGCAATCAGCAGGATGACCGATGCCAGCAGTCCCTCGGCGGCATCGTAGAAAAAGGCATTTTGACCATAGCTGCTGGCCTCCGCTCCATCCGAACAGATGATGGTCTTTGCGGTAATCTTGGCGTATTTCTCTGCTTTGGCCTTTGCCGCCAGATTCTTCGGGTGCGCCAGAAATTCGTCCATATACTTGTTGACCAGTGTCAGGATGTTATCGCCGTCCGAGCGGGTGGGGTTACGCAGATCAAGCACAGAAATCTGGTAACCGTAGCAGTCCTTGGCTATCCCCGCGTAGTTGCGGAACAGATCTCCTTTGGTGTCGGTGCAGAGCCAGCTCATGCCGGAGGCGCAGGCGTACTCAATGTTTGGATAAAGAAAATTGGCGGTCTTGCCGACGCCTGCCGCGCCGATCATCAGACAGTGGATGTCGCCGCTGTCCACCAGCGCTGTAATGGCAGAGCCGTGCTTCTTGTAGCCGACCACCAGCCCCTGCTCTCCCGGCAGGGCTTTGCCGCGCCGCCAACGTTCTGGCTCGTAGGCCACCTGCGCGTAGGTATCCCTGATTTCTTTCTCGGTGGCGAACCGCGCCGTACCATGCTGACCATCGCCGACTGTCTTGGATTTGATGCCGTTCAGCGTGTAGTAATGCGCCAGCAGGGACAGGCCGCCGATAACGGCAAACATCCCAAGACCGACGCAGATGAGTAAAACAATCTGATGTGTCTGCAAGTTTTTCCTCCTTTCAAGCCATCTGCATTACCTGCCCGGTCGAAGATGTTTGTGTAATCATGCTTTTTTTCGTCTGCAGATCCTCGTTCCAGTCTTTTTGCCGCGGCAGGAGGGAAAACACCTCACAATATCCCTTTTCCTCAAGGATTCCAGTGAGCCTCTCCCGCGCTTTCAGTCCGGCCTTGTCGTTGTCGAGGCACAGGCCGATTTTCTTTACCTGCGGGTTTTCAACCAAGAGTTGAAGCAGAGCGTGTTCAGACACACCGCAGAGGGACACATAGCTGTGCCGCTGCCAGTCCTGCTGATAAAGAGAAAGAAAGGACAGCATATCAATGGGTGCCTCGAACACATACACCGTATCGCTCTGGCCAGTGTAATGGAAACTGAACCGTGGATCACATCCATCCACATTTCCCTTGAATGGTTCTCCCTGTGTGTAGGTTCCACGCTTGTGCGCATGGCGGGCAACGCCCTCCTTGTCAAATCCAACGAACACGACATTGTGATATTTGGCATCCTCATAAAGCATCTTCGCTCTGGCAAATGTGGAAACAATGTCCCGGTCAAGGCAGCGTGTTTTGGTAAGGTACGCATACACACGCCGCATATCATGGTTTGCTTCTGGCAGCACGAATGGTCTGGGAAGTTCCGGCTTCCGCTGTTCACTGGAGCGGTACGCCTGCCCCTGTTCGCCGTTTAACAGCATCGTTACCGCATCCGGAAAGCTCCTGCCGTAGAACCTCTGCACGAAGTCGATGGCGCAGCCGCCTTTCTCAGCGGCATGGTCGTACCATTCGTTGCCGCGCACCGTGATGCTGTGGTCGCTGGCCAGCCGTTTCTCCCTGCCGGACCGGAGTAGCTTCTCGCCCTGCCGAGTGAGAAAGTCCTCCAGATTCACAGCGTTGGCCCGCTGCTTCTGGTCATCTGTAAAATAAACATAGCCCATAAAAAGACACCTCCTAATCAATAGGTCTGCTGCTGCACAGGCTCCCGGTCATCCCGTTTGTGGCCCTGCGCCTGTTTTTTCTCCGCCAGCCTGCGTCTGCGCTTGCGGTCGATGTGGTATGCCGTGCCGCCCGCGGCCTTACGAACATCCTCACGGAACAGGTTCTCCAGCCGGCGGAGCAGTCTTGTGGCGGCAAGGAACGGTGAGGGATCGCGGAAGGAGTCTATGTGATCCAGTAAAAACTGCGCATAGATATTTCCCTGTATGGCAGACGCCTCCAGCAACGGAACCGCCTTTTCTTTGTCGCGGGGAACATCGTGGCCACAGAGGTACAGCTTGCCGAGAGCGTATTGTGCAAACTGATTTTCCTGCATCGCTGATTTTTCAAGCCAGCGGATTGCCGCTTCCACATCCTTTGGCAGATGCTCCCCAGACAGATACAGCTTTCCGAGTTGGTACTGTGCGTATTGATTCTCCTGACCAGCAGACCGTTGGAACAGCTCCACCGCTTTGCTGATATCCTGCTGGACATACTTGCCGTCACGGTAGATTTTAGCCAGCGCATACTGCGCCGCCGCGTTTCCGCCGTCTGACGCCTTGGTGATCCACGCCACAGCCTGCTCCGGATTGCCGGTTTCATTGTCCAGCCACAGCTTGCCCAAGGCATACTGCGCGTTTACGTTTCCCAGCTTGGCGGAGCGTTCCCAATAGTCGGCGGCCGCCGCATCGTCCTGCTCCGTGCCGGTTCCTGTGTGGAGCATCTGGCCAAGGCGGTATTGGAGCTTATCGTCATGGCTGTCTTTCTCCAATTGAAAAAAGCCATTGAACGCATCTATGAAATGCTTATCAGCAGCTTCCATATTCTTCTCTGTGCCGATCCCATCCCGGTACATCTTAGCCAGTTCATAGCTGGCATAGGGATTTTTCTGCGCCGCGGAACAGCCGTAGAGCTGGAACGCCTGCTCATAGCTCTGTTCCACCCCCTGACCGCGGTAGTACAATCCGGCCAGCGAATATTGCGCATACCTGTGGTTCGCTACAACCGCCTTGCCAAACCACAGAGCCGCCTCCCCATAGTCCTGCTCTGTGCCAAGACCGGCTGCATAAATCTTTCCGATACGGTACTGCAGATAGGGGCGCTGTTTCTCTTTGACTGTCCGCTCCGCAGATTGAAAAGCGGCGAGGGCCTTGGCGTACCATTCCTGTGCGGCGGCGTTGTCAATCTCTCGGCCAAGGCCGTCCGCATACATCCTGCCGAGGTCATGCATGGCCAATGGATTGCCGGATTCCGCCTCCTGCTGGAATAAGGCAAATGCCTGTTTAAAGTCCTGCTCGGTATCCGTACCGCCGAACAGGAAAAGCCGCGCTTTTTTATAGCAATCGCTCCACATGGTGTTGCGGCCGGAGCCGCCAGCGTATCGGACGGACTCCCTTTCAGACGGCATCCAGTCCGGTTCCGGCGCTCCTTCATCCTCCGCCACTGTCGATTCCACCGGTTCGGCCGGATCAGCGGCGCTCTCCGGCTCCGGCGCTCCCTCATCCTCAAATGTAAAATGGTAACCGACCAGCTTCATTGCTTCAGCGATCACCATGTTTTTGATACTCTTGAATTGTTTCTGCTGGGATAGGGGCGGCAGAGGCGGCGCGGTTTTCTGATAGGTCAGCAGGATTTCATTCTGCCACTTGCCCCACGCCTGATACAGCGCATCCACCCGGCTGTCCTTTGCCAGCTCATCTACGATCTGGTCCACCAGATTCTTCACATCCCGTTTGAGGTAGCCATACACTTTTTTGCCGCTGGTGTTTTGCAGTCGGCTGGCCAGCAGCTCCATCTGCTCTGCAATCCACGGGCTGGCCATCGTGTCGGAGCGCAGTGCATCCAGAAGCTCCTGAAGGACATCGCCAGCCCCGGCCTTTAGTTCTGCACGAGCCTGATTCTGTTTCTCATAGATATTGGCAAAGTCCTGCCGGAAGATATCGTGTGCCAGTTCCGAACGCATGGCCTCGATGGACGTCTCCGTGAGAAAACCATCGTTGTCCTTTGCTGAATAGACCATCAGATGCACATGGGGATGATGCCTCTCATTGTGGAACGCGGCATACCAGCGCAGGTTGGCACTGTCGATTTTCATATGCTTGCAGAGTATTGCCCGTTTGGAGCGCAGCAGCGCCATCCACTGTTCGGCGCTGTCATAACCGAACCGGGCCGCATCCTCCCGGCGCAGGGAAATAACGTGCGTCCAGACCGGGCCTTTGTGATCCGCCATCTCATCCTGCACCTTTGCCAGCACTACTGGCTTACCCGCATCCGTAAACAAACCATGCTCGCCGATACGCTCCACACGGGGGCGGTTTGCGATGTAGTCCACATAGTTTTCTTTCTTGGCCACGAGGTCGAGGTTCTGTTCCAGCGCGCAGGAGATAAATTCCGATGCGTTTCCGATGGTCGGGTGCGAAAGAAAATCCGCGTATTCCAGCATATCTTTGGATGCCGGGATGTCGCGGACGAGCTGGCGAATCAGCCTGCGCTGGTTCACCGTTGCCGGGAGCAGCAGCTTGCTCTCGTCAATCTTCTCCACACCTTCACGGGTTCCGATGTAGCGGACATAATTTTCAAGCTGGGCGGGCGGCGCATCCCGCAGATAGCGGGAGGTGAAAATAATTTTTGCCATAGATGGACTCCTTTCCGGCAAGACAAAAGGAGCAGCCTCAGCCGCTCCCTCTGCCCTTGTTTTTTACTTTTACAGCACGCCCAGCTTCTTCAGCAGCTCCACGCAGTCTTTCGCCCCCTGCACATAGAGGTGCCTGCACTCATGGTCGGCGATCAGATTAGTTTTCACAAAGTAATCCTCCAGCACCTGACAATCCTCCGGCGGCAGCTTTGCCAATATCTCCTGCCGCTGCCGTGACAGTGCGCCGGTTTCTTTGTATAGCTGCTGTTCTTCCTCCGCACAGGTTTCCCTGCGGTTAAGCAGTACCGTTTCCGTCATCTCCCGGATGACAAATTCAAAAATTTCATTCTTGTCCATACTCAATCAGCTCCTTTTTAGGCACACCATAAATGATGACGGTGCGTCAGTCCATATCCAAACCCAACAAATATTTTCTCACAATTTAGGTTTCGCGTTTCTGGTATTTATATGCGCTTTCAAAATCAATCGCGCCATTGATGCGTTTGACTTCCTCCAGACATTTTAAGTGTAGCTTGTGCAGGGCTTCCTCGTCAACCTCATGGGTGTACGCAATCACATGGGCCAGCTTGGACAGCTCCACCGCCAGCTTAAAGTCCATCCGGGCGATGCGGTTCTCGCTGTCCTGCACCGTGCCAGTCATGACGGACGAGAGGGACTGGAGCAGATAGTCCTCTGCTTTTTTCGAGGTGAGATAACCGCAGTAAAACCGCAGTGCTTCCCCCACAAACTCATTGCGGGAGCGCACCGCTGCCAGTCCCAGCAGGCTGTCGCATAAGTCCAGCACTTCCTGCTCCAGATAAAGTCCTACCCGCCGCATTGCTGCTTTTTCTTCCACCATTTCGGCCTCCTTTCCCCGGATTTCCCGCTTGGTATTCACGAAACCGCCCACAGTATGGGCATTTACGGGCGGTCAGGCATCAAATTTTTCAGAAAGCTCCGGAACAGTATTCAAACATTGTTCCCCGCACGGCTTTGCCGGGCGGTGTTTTCCGGGGTTAGGCTGCGAAAGCAGCATAACCCCTTTAACCTGCACACATTTCGACCCTGCCAAACACTTGGGTTTCCCCGCATTTCACCATGTTCTTGCTGTTTCCGCAGCCTCTCTCACATTTGCCCAACACCGCTTAAAACCCCCGTATGGGTACCACGATGCCACCTGGCTGTCCAAAGCCCGACACAGGGGCACACAGGGGG
>OLQF01001115.1_pt1 | contig 12808 bp, 10 predicted proteins | sample 1643171 | NCBI WGS metagenome assembly OLQF01 (sample SAMEA3136702, study PRJEB25190) | human gut metagenome | reverse complement strand
CGGCCTAGCCGGTGGTTTATTTGTTCATCAAAGTTCCGTTTCTCTTCTGAGAAACTCCACTGTGCTGAACAGGCTTAAAGCCTAACAACAAAATATGGAGAAAGAAGTTGCATAAAGGACTTCCTTCTCCATATTTCATACATAATAAATTATTTAATGTTCTCAAGATACTTCTGAACCATTTCATCCTCGCCCAAATCTATATGCTTCAATACAAAATCATACAAAGGCTGCACAACATCCGCATCTTCTTCCAATTCATCTACAATTTGGTCAAAAGATTTATTTTTATGAACCTTTTTTAGGATTAATTTAAGTTTAGTGACTATTTGTCCTTGTAATCTACCCTCTAATCTACCTTCCTGACGACCTCTTTCCTCTAATTTTTCGAGTGCCTTACACATATTCACGCTACCTCCTTTTTCTTCTGATTCCACAGCATCATTGATCAATTTTTGTGATTCTGTAATGCAGCCAATAACCATAGCTAATTCTGAAGATATATTTTCATCTTTAAATATATCAGTGATTTTATCATATTTTTCGTCGAAAATAAACCTACTGATATTAAATATTTTATCAACATCATCATTATGAAACTTCAAATGTTCACTCTTCCTAAGCTCAACTAAATTAAATTTATAATCAGAGATCAAAGGTTTAAAAGCCTCAGGAATATCTAACATATCAGTTAAGGAACGAGGACCATCCCATGGATTTTCTCCATAATAGATACAGATGGTAAGCACGCTGTGCAATCGGTCCGTTTTCTTCATCTTAGATAGAAATTCATCTGGTGTTCCATGAGGCTTTTCGTCTTTATACTTTTTTGCAATTTCGTTATATTCTTTGAGATAAGAAAATGCATCTCCAAGCATATGTCGAAGCGGCATTGCATAGTGGATTTTTGATTGATTCTCAATTCCAAGAATTACAAAATCTACACCATAAGCAGATTTTTTCACAACATCTACAATTCTTTTTACGGTTTCAGCATAACCATGAAATTGTAATAAAGAAGAAATATCAGTATCAACTTCTGTAAGATCATCTGGATTTAACTTTGGTTTTCCATCAAAGAAACATGCATTGAAAAGATCTGCAAAACGGTTGTTATCTTTCCAGAAGTTTTTCAGAATGGTATCGGGTGTTATTTTGTTCTTTCCTTTTGTCATATGAGTATTACGCCTCCTTTATAATGTTAGAAATGGACAGGCATTGATCTGATCATGCAGAAATGAAAAATCTGAATTGTAATATAGAAGATACATGTCCAATGATAGATAGTTTGTAAAAATGATATTAACAAAAATAATCTATAATGTCAATATATGTAAAATAAAAATCAAAATAAAAACTTCCTTTTTCATAAAACACATCATATAATAAAAAAAGAACACAAAAAGAAAGAAGGTGAGCCAAATGCAAGACCTAGATGCAATGGATTCCATGGAAAAGATGTTGGTCCAGAAAGCATATCAAAGACAAGCTCCAGTGAATGGTAGTCTGGAATTATTACCACTTTGTAATATGAACTGCGATATGTGTTATGTTCGTTTATCCAAGGCAGAGATGGAACAAAAAGGCCGTTTAAGAACCAAAGAAGAATGGATCAGACTGGCTCATCAGATGAAGGAGGCAGGAACGTTATTTCTGTTATTGACAGGAGGAGAGCCGTTATTATTTCCGGGATTTAAGGAAGTATATATCGAACTGCAGAAGATGGGAATGATTCTTACGATCAATACAAATGGAACGCTGATCAATGAAGAATGGGCAGATTTCTTCCAGAAATATAAGCCAAGAAGAATGAATATTACTTTATATGGAGCAGATGACCAGGCGTATGAGCAGTTATGTCATTATCCAGGTGGATTTCAGAAGACGGTCAATGCAGTCAGGCTGCTAAGGGACAGGGAGATTGATGTAAAGATTAATGGAAGCATCACTTCAAAGAATGAAGAGGATATCAGGAAGATTTTAGATATTGCAGATGATTTGGATACAGCCGTGAACCTTGATACCTATATGTATCCGGCAAGCAGAGAAAGAAATAAACCGTTTGATGAACAAAGCCGCATGAATCCAAAGGATGCAGCGATGGCGAAGAAGTTGATTTTTCAACATCAATGGGGCGAAGAAGCTCTTAGAGAATATCAGGATTATGTGATCAGCATGGTCGAAGATCATCCACAAAATATGCAATACAGCAGGCACATTTCATGCCTGGCAGGCAATTGCTCTTTTACGATCAATTGGCAGGGGATGATGCGTCCATGTGTGATGCAAAGTCAACCAGAAGTGAATGTATTTGCAGAAGGTTTTCAAAGAAGCTGGGAAATGATATCAGCACAGACGAAAGAGATCTTGATCAATGAAAGGTGTACAGAATGCAAATATCGTCCAATCTGTAATACATGTGCGGCGGCAGCTTTATTAGAAACAGGAGATTATGAAGGAATTCCGGAATATATCTGTGAGTATACAAAAGAATTTTACAAAATTATGAAGGAAAGAAGGTGATGATCACATGATGGACAATGAAAATCAAAATCAACCAAATCAGAAGATATCGTTTGAGTCATTAGATATACTGATCGGGAAATGGCGAGATGGAACATTTTCAGAGATCATTGACGACTGGAAATGGATCTTTTCCTACAGCAAACGATATAAAGGAGCGATCGCTTTCTACACGATCCTTGGTATTTTCAGCACATCCATGGGATTGGTTGGAAGTGTGGCAAGTAAATATATGATCGATATCATCACAGGATATCAGATGAGTAAGTTGTGGATCATGGTCTTGATCACACTTGGAAGTGCATTTTTTAGTCTTACGATTGGAAATGTGATTGGACGTATTTCTACAAAATTGAGTATCTATATCAATAATGATATTCAGGCGGATATTTTTGATAAGATCATCGATGCCGACTGGATGGAGATTAATCAATATAGTAATGGAGATGTTTTGAATCGTTTTAACAGCGATGTCAATACGATCAGTGGAAATGCGACCAGCTGGCTGCCGACGATCATTATAGCAGTTTACGACTTTGTCGCAACATTTGCGGTTATCTGGCATTACGATAAGATCATGTCATTATTGGCATTTGCAAGTGCACCATTTATGCTTTTGATGTCGAAGTTCCTTATTTCCAAGCAGAGAGAATATGGGAAGAAAGTGCGGGAAATGAGTAGTAAGATGATGACATTTGAAGTCGAGACATTCTATAATTTTGATACGATCAAGTCCTTTGGGATTTCTTCTTTATATGGAAAGAAGATGAGAAACTGGCAGGAGAAGTTTAAAGATATCAGTTTAAAGTATAACATGTTTACGATCAAGACGAATATCGTTATGTCGATCATAGGAATGGTTGTTCAGTATGCAGCATTTGGATATTGTCTGTTCCGACTTTGGACAAGAGATATTTCTTATGGAACCATGACTTTATTTTTACAACAGAGAAGTAACTTAAATGGGGCATTTAACAATCTGGTATCGATCATACCAAACTTTTTGAACAGTTCGATCTCTGCACATCGTATCAGAGAGCTTGCACAGCTTAAGAAAGAAGTTCATATTCCAGAAAGCTCTGAGATGGATGCTTATGTGGAAGATGGGTTCGAGGTGAAGATGCGGGATGTGGATTTTTCTTATATCGAAGGAAACCGTGTTATTACAGATTCTGGATTTATGGCTAATCCGGGCGAGATCGTTGCGTTGGTTGGTCCTTCTGGAGAGGGAAAGACAACGATGATCCGTTTGATCTTAGGTTTGATCCATCCGGAAAAAGGAGAAGCATATTTAAGGGCTTCAAATGGGAAGCAGGTGGAGATGAATGCAGATACCAGACATTTATTTGCCTATGTACCACAGGGAAATACAATTCTTTCTGGCACGATCGCGGAAAATTTAAGAATGGTGAAACAAGATGCAACAGAAGAAGAGATGATCGAGGCATTGAAGATTTCCTGTGCGTGGGATTTCGTAAAGAATATGGAAGAAACGATTTATACCAAGATTGGAGAGCGAGGACGAGGATTTTCGGAAGGACAGGCACAAAGAATTGCGATTGCAAGGGCTGTTTTAAGAGATGCACCGATCTTATTGTTAGATGAAGCAACATCGGCACTTGATGTAACAACGGAACGTAAAGTTTTAAGAAATATCATAAAACAACGCCCAAATAAAACATGCATCGTGACAACCCATCGTCCGAGTGTTTTAAATATGTGTCAGAGAGTTTATCGTGTTATGGAAACACAGGTTACAGAATTGTCAGAAGAAGAGTCAAGCAAAATGGCGATGGATTTTTAGGGCACAGGTTGTCCGAAGATGCAGGATTCATTGACCGCAGATAGAAAAAAAGATATAATAAGACAAGAATAACGGCATAAGGGGGAAGCTGAATGAAGAAGAGTGGATGGAAGATCATTCTTGGAGTTGCAGTACTAGTCTGTGTGATCTGTCTTGGAAGATTCGGATGGGTCAAGTATCAGGACTATAAGACAGAACAGGCAAGAAAAGCAACATTAAAAGAGATCGCAAGCACAGAATTTACTGGTGAGAACGAAGGAAAAGAGCCGGAGAAAGTTCCAGCTGGAGTCAAACATGGACAGAAGATCAACTTTAAGAAGCTGATCAAGATCAACAGTGATATCTATGCATGGATCTACGTTCCAGGAACAAGAATTGATTATCCGGTAGCACAAAGTCAGGAATCAGACGATCATTATTTAAAATATAACTTTAAAAATGAGCCAGAGTTTGCAGGATGTATTTATACAGAGAAAGCGAATAAGAAGGATTTTTCAGATCCAAACACAGTATTTTATGGACATAATATGAGAAATGGATCTATGTTCCAGAATCTTCACAAGTTTGAAGATGAAGCATTTTTTAAGAAACACAAAGAAGTATATGTTTACACACCAAAGAAAACATACACATACACGATCTTTGCGGCATATAAGTTTGACGACAGGCATTTACTTAAGACATTTAATTTTAAGAATAAGAAGAAGTTTGAGAATTATTTAAGAAATGTCAAGAACATAAGAGACATGGGAAGTCATGTAAGGAAAGATCAGGAAGTTACAAGCAACGATAAGATTATCACGCTGAGTACCTGCGTAGGAGGACAGCCAAATAATCGTTATTTAGTACAGGCGGTGTTGACGGATGAAAGAAGTACAAAATAAGAACCATACGGATGAGGCTAAGAGATTAAATGAAGAATTGGATCAGAATCTGAAGGATCTCCAGCCAGAATCCAAGGAAGCATTTCAAGGCTTTGAAGTAAAAGAAGAAAAGAACGAGAAAAAGAAGAAAGTAAAGAAGAAAAAGACACCAAAACAGATCATAAAAAGAGTTATAATCGTATTAGCGGTGATCATTTTGCTTCCATGTGCAGCCATTGCTGGAATGTGGGCACTTGGAAAAGGCTCATTATTTGGAGGCAAGATGAAGATGTCAAAGAACGTAGATGGCGTAAAAGTCCAGAATCAGGGAGATTTGGTTATTTACAATGGACATAAATATCAGTATAATAAAGATATAACGAGTATCTTATTTATGGGTGTTGACCGAGATAAGATCAATACAGATGAAGAATACTTAAAGAAACACGGAGCAGGACAGTCAGATACCTTGTTTCTGGCAGCTGTGAATACTTCTACAGGGAAGATTTCACTGATCAATGTTCCTCGAGATATCATGGCGAACGTTAAGACATATGATGAGAATGGAAAGTATTCAGGAAGGAAACTTCGACAGTTATGTTTAGCCTATGCCTATGGGGATGGGAAAGCCAAGAGCTGTAAGAATGCTGTGGATGCAGTTTCCAAAGTGTTATATGGAATTCCTATCGATTCATATATGTCGATCAACCTCTCTGCAATCAGTGTATTGAATGATGCAGTAGGTGGAGTGAACGTTCAAGTGATCGGAGATCTGACAAGCGTTGATCCAACTCTGAAGGAAGGTGCGAATGTGACATTGCTGGGTGGTCAGGCAGAGACTTATGTAAGATCCAGAGAATTTGATCCACTGGATGCGAACATGGCACGTATGCAGAGACAACAGCAGTATATTACAGCATTTGCCCAGAAAGCATTACAGGAGATGAAGGGAGATCTTACATTGCCATTAGATCTTCTGAATCTTGTATCAGAGAATTCAGTAACGAATCTTTCAGCACCGAAGATCACATATCTTGCAACGAAAGTTTCAGGAAGCAGTTTTTCATCTGACAATATCTACAGCATTGACTGTGACATCAAAGAAGGTGTGACAGGATATGCAGAATATTATCCGGATGAGACAAAATTATTTGAGATGATATTGAAGGTATTTTATACACAAATCAGTTAGAATCCAGTAAGGGGGGATTTAGCATGAAAAAGTTGATTATGATGGCAGCAACATTGATTATGTGTTTTGCTTTTTCACTAAGTGTTATGGCAGCACCAAGTCCTGAAGATGAGTATTATAATACGAGTACAGAACAGGAGAAGGTTGATGAGAAAACCCAGATTGATGATGATGAATTCGACAAGGATGAAAAACCAGCTAAGACGAAAACAACAACGACATCAACATCATCAACATCAACAACATCTGCATCACCAAAGACTAGTGATCAGGGAGCGCCAGTTACATTAGTATATGTATCACTCGCTGCAGCAGCATTAGCTGTATATGCAGCAAAACACGTCAAAGAACAGTATTAATCAAAAAACAAGGTGGATTCCTCCAGTCTTGATGGACTGGAGGAATTCTTTTTGCATATGGGATTTCTGAAAGGAAAATAAAATAGATGATCGATATACATACGCATATTTTGCCAGGATTGGATGATGGAGCGAGAGATATGGAAGATTCTCTATCTATGGCAGCATTGGCATTGAAAAGTGGTGTTCATACATTAGTTGCAACATCGCATGCCAATACAGGGGGGTTTTTCAAAGAATATTCGATCGAAGAATATCTGCAAAGATTAGAAGCGTTTAGAAAAGCACTGGATGAAGTAAAGCTGCCATTAAGAGTATTCTCTGGAATGGAAATTTATATGACAAGAGAAGTTCCTCGGATGATCCGTGAAGGCAGATTGCTTTCATTGAATCAGACGGGATATTTTTTGACTGAATTTTCGTTTGGAATCGAGCAGGAAGAGATGGATGAGATGCTTCATGATCTGATGGAACTTGGAGTTACGCCAGTGATCGCACACCCAGAGAGATACCGGTGTGTACAGGAATCAGAAAGCGGTATCGCAAAGTGGAAAAACAGGGGATGTTTGTTGCAGGTAAACAGAGGGAGCATCTTTGGCAGATTTGGATCAGGAGCAAAACAATGTGTAGATCGTCTGCTGGATCAACATATGGTAACTTGTATCGCAAGTGATGCACACAAACCATATGAGCGGACAACCTATATGGCAGATATCAAAGAATATATGGAACAAGAATATTCTTTTGAATATTCAAAGAAATTGTTATATGATAATCCTAAGAGAATTCTTGAAGGAGAAAAGGTGGTACAATGAAGAAATTAAAATTGGTAAGTTTTGTGATATTTTGTATATCACTGGCAGCAAGTCTGATCTTCTGGTTTACACAGGTCAGAAAAGGAGACCGGATCGGACCGGTCATTACAATGGATCAGCAGGAATTGACAGTAGGGCTCAATGCTACCGATGAAGATTTTTTGCAAGGAGTAAAAGCAGTTGATGAGAATGATGGGGATGTTACGGATTCTCTTGTAGTAGAAAGTGTTTCAAACTTTCTGGGAGGTGGACGGCGTCTGGTTGTATATGCAGCAGTGGACAGACATAATAACGTCAGTCGTGCAAACCGTATTGTACAGTATGAGGGTTATACATCACCAAAGTTTTATTTGAAGGAACCATTATGTTTTGAATCTGGAGGAGCTTCCAAGAATGAAGAATTATTAAAGAATCTTACGGTGAAAGATAAGATTGATGGTGATTTATCAAATCAGATAAAGATTTTGACAAACTCAGTAGTTGATCTGTATACACCAGGAGAATATCCGGTCAAACTTCAGGTAAGCAATAGTGCAGGAGACACGGTATCATTTCAGGCAACGATACAGGTTTATGATGCAACGGACAGATCAGAGATTCCTTTTATTCATTTGAAGAAGTATCTGGTTTATACGAAGAAAGGTGACAAACTAGATGCAGCATCTTACATATCTAAAGTGTGCATGGGAGGAGATTATGACTCGGATGTACCAGGAGATATTAATAAAAGCAAAGTGAAGATCAAAGATGAAGTAGATTACGATACCCCAGGTTCTTATGAGATCACTTATTCAGTAAAAAGTGGAAAGAGCCGTACAGGAACGGTAAGACTGATCGTGATCGTTACAGAATAGGAGGCCGGCAAATGAGCAGTGATAAACGAAATATATCAGTCAACGATTATGAAATGAATATTGATTTGTATAGTATCTTAAGAGATATCTGGAAATATGCAATAGTGATCCTGCTTCTGGCAGCATCTATGAGCTTGCTCTCTTATGTTTATGTCGGACGAAACTATCACAAACAGTATGAATCAACAAGTACATTTATCGTAAGCAGCAAAGGAAGTAACAATAGTGTATATTCAGATTTGAGTGCAACGTCTGAGATGGCGACAAAGTTTTCTGAGATTCTAAACAGTTCTATCTTACAAAAGAAAGTCGCAAAAGAGATGGATATGGATTATTTTCCAGGAAGTGCATCTGCAGAGGTAGTAAATGAAACCAATCTTTTAGTTTTGAAAGTTCAGGCAGATTCCCCAGAGATGGCGTTTCGTTTGAATAAGGCAATCATGAATAATTATTCTGTTGTGACAGATCAGCTGATCGGAAATGTTGTGCTGGATGTATTGCAGAAACCAACAGTGCCAAGTGGTCCGGTAAATAAATTTCAGCCAACAGCACTTATGAAGAAAACATTTTTTACGACGATCGTTGCGTTATGTGGATTGATCGCAATCTTGTCATTCTTAAAGGATACAGTGAGAAAACCAAAAGAAGTTTCAAGGAAACTTGATGCAAAGCTTTTGCAGACGTTATATCATGAGAAGATCTATAAGACATGGAAAGCAAGAATTCACCGCAAAAAGAGTCCGGTATTGTTGACAAATCCAGGAACAAGCTTTCAATATGTGGAGGATATGAAGAAACTTGCCCGCAAAGTCAGCAGTAAGATGAAAGAGAAGAATGCAAAAACACTTCTGGTTGCAAGTGTGGAAGAAAATGAAGGTAAATCAACAGTTGCAGCCAATTTAGCATTGGCACTTGCGGAAGAATCAGAGAAAGTATTGTTGATCGATGCGGATCTTCGCAAACCTTCACAATACAAGATTTTTGGATTGGATCAGGAAGAAATACAGCAGTTTGGAGAAGTATTGAATGGAAATGAACAGATAGATAATCTGGTAACAGATCTTCCAAAATCAGAATTGTTATTGATCGCAGGTTCTATGATCTATCCAAATTCTACAGAGATGATCGCATCACCGATCTTCCAGAAGATCGTAGAGTTCTTTAAGACAAAGCTGGATTACATTATTATTGATACACCACCAATGTCACAGGCGGCCGATGCAGAAGAGTTAGTAGACCTTGCAGATGCATCGATTCTTGTTGTAAGACAACATACAGCATTAGTAAAAGATATCAATGAGACGATCAGTATCCTAAATTCAGCAGAAGGAACGATGCTTGGATGCGTTTATAACGATGTATTCCATGGAGTTGCTCAGACAGCAAGAAATTATGGATACAAATATGCATATGGAAGCGGTTATGGTTACGGAAGCAAATACGGTTATGGAAACCATGGATATGGTTACGGTTACGGCTATGGCTATGGTTATGGTTATGGAAGCAGAACGAAAAAGGGCAATGAAGATAAAACACAAGAATCAAAAACAGAACGGCAGGTGAAGAAAGATCATGAGTAAAGAATATGAATCAAAAACAGAACATAAAGAGAATCTGATCGATATTGCTGGATTGTTTGATGACTTGATCAAAGGCATCATTCAAATGAAATGGAGATTTTTGATTATTCTTGTGATTTGTGGTGCAGTGTTCTGTGGATACAAGAGACTTACCTATTCCCCATACTATGTAGCATCTTCCACATTTACGATCAATTCCAGTATTACATCAGAGAATTCCAATTCATATATTGAGAATGCAACAGCCAACCAAATGGCAAAATCTTTTCCATATATTTTGAAAAGTGGAGCATTTAAAGAAGTATTGGCACAGGATCTTGGCCTTCAGTCTGTTCCTGGAACGATCGAAGCAGAAGTCATGGAGAATACAAATCTGTTTACGTTGAAAGTGACTGCAAATAATCCGAAGATGGCTGAGAAGATTTTAAAAGCAGTCGTTAAAAATTACCCATCAGTAGCAGAGTTTGTCATTGGAAGCTCACAGCTGACACTCATGGATGAAAGCGGGGTTCCGACTACACCTGCTAATCCATTTAGTTATAGACATGAGATACAGATCGGCGTTTTGATCGGAATCTTACTATGTATCTTGCTCGATGTCCTGTTAGCACTTGGTAAGAATACAGTTAAGAAAGAAGAAGATTTCAAACGACTCTTCCATGCAAAAAGTCTTGGAATCATGCCTCGTGCCAAATTCCATAAGAAACGTACGCAAACACAGGAATTGATCGTGCTAGATAATCCAAGAATTCCAAGAAGCTTCCTGGAAGCAGCAAGAACGGTACGACGAAGGATCGAGCGTGCACAAAAAGAGACAGGCATGAAATCTTTTCTTGTAACAAGTGCTATGCCAGGAGAAGGAAAATCAACAGTTTCAGCCAACATTGCAATATCACTTGCGATGAAAGGGTATAAAGTAATTCTGGTAGATGCAGATTTAAGAAACCCATCCACCGCCAAAGTACTTGGAATGAATGAACAAGAATTAGGAACTCTGGAAGTAATGAAAGGCGAAGTTAACATAGACGATGCAGTACAGCAGTACAAAAATACAAGCGTTAAAGTACTTGCAGGTTCTACACCGATCCAGGATACATCTACCGTTTTAAGTGGTAAGAATATGAGACAGTTTGTAAAAGAACTGGAGGCAGAAGCCGATTTCGTGATCATAGATACACCACCAAGTGGACTATTATCAGATGCAGCGATCGTCGCCCAGTATGTAGACGGAGCAGTATTTGTGATCCGTCAGGACTATACAGATGTAGATCGAATTCTGGAAGGTATGGAAATTCTTTCAGGATCAGGAGCTGAAATTACAGGATGCATCTTAAATGATGTGAACGTACGAACTAGTGAATCACAGCACTATATGAACAGCTATCGTACAAAAGGAGAGACACTATAGAATCCGATTTGAAGGTAGCTTGCATGTATGTGAGAGAAATAAAAGAAAGATAGAGGTACGAAATGATAGAATTCCATAGGATCTTTTGCAAAATCGCAGCCAACACGGGCACTGTTTGAACGCAGTGAGTTGTGCAGGAGTGTTGGCGGATCAGCGTTTTGCAAAAAATCCGTCAATGGAATTCGTTTTTCGTACCTCTATCTTTCTTTATGTTTTTATGAATACTCGATACATTTTTGTGATACAACTTAAAACTTCGCCCTACCAGTGCTTTTTCGTTTCACGATAAATGGTTCAAATTCCAACTTTGTAACAAAGCTTCGAGGCTGGTTCTTGGTCTTTGAGTCGCGGATGCGTACAATGATATCAACGGCTTCTCTTCCTTTTGCTTCGATAGAATGTTCCACCGTAGTAAGTGAAATACGATTCATATCGGCCATTGGGATATTATCGAAACCACAGACAGAGAAGTCATTTGGTACTTTGTATTTTAATTCATATAATGCATCTAAGATTCCAAATGCAACCATATCATTGTACCCAACGAAGGCGGTAGAATCAGTTCCCTCTTCGAGAATCTGTTTTGTCAGATTGTATCCGGAAGAATATTCCAGCATATTTGGAGACAGCAGATTATACTCTCCGGGTGAGAGGGAACGAATACTGACGCAGTCATCTCCAAAGCCGTGTTCTTTGAAGGTTGCAACAAGTGCATCGTAACGTTTTGATCTGGAACGTTCAATATCACTGATCGGTGTTGATATATAAGTGATCTTGCGGTGTCCAAGGGAGATCAAATGTTCTGCGACGAGTCTGGCAGGTTTGGAGCTGCTGACATGGATCGAGTCGAAAGTGATCTCGTCATTTTTATCCCCGATATTGACGATCGGAATCTGTTTTGACATATCATTGACTTCTGGAAGAAAAGAAGTTGGATACAGATAAACGATTCCAGCAGTATCCAGATCATTTTTCATAAGATCCAGATAATATTGTTCGGTGCTCGGGTTTCGCAGTGTTGGTGCAACAAAGGTAAGATATCCATAATCATGTGCTCGTTCTGTGATCGAATGAACCAGAGTTGTATAATAATGGTTAGATAAGAACGGACACATGATCAGAATGATTTTCGATAAAGGCTTCGATGTCTGTTCAATGGATTTTTTCTTTTTTTGATAGCCAAGTTCTTTTGCAGCGTCCAAAACTTTCTGTCTGGTGCTGTCTGAAAAAGAGACATTAGTCTTATTATTTAAGATCATGGAGACTGCAGACTGGGAAAGACCGACGTGATCTGCAATGTCTTTGGTCGTTACTTTCTTCTTTAAACCCATAAAATCCTCCTTAATCAAAATTATTTTAATTAATTAATAACAACTAATAAAAAACAGAAATATTAGTAATAAAATAATA
>OLQF01001095.1_pt1 | contig 13091 bp, 10 predicted proteins | sample 1643171 | NCBI WGS metagenome assembly OLQF01 (sample SAMEA3136702, study PRJEB25190) | human gut metagenome | reverse complement strand
GCGCGACGCGGCGAAAGATATGCCTTTCGCCGCGGCGCGTTTGCAGTCCAATTTTATTTCCCGGGCAGGGCGGGCCTTCACACCCCGGCCGGGGCCGGTTCACTGAGCAGGCCTGTGGAGTAGCTGCGGTCGCCCACAGCCGCGGCCAGCGCCTCCTTGGTGCTGCGGCCCTCCCAGTAAGCGGCCGCTGCCTTCAGGTATCCTGCAGCCAGCCGGGCCGATTCCCCGCACAGCGCCTCGGGGCCCGCGTCCATCTGTGCATGCGTATAGGGGTTTTCCCAATGCTCCGCAAAGCCGTCCGCCGGGCGCCGGGCGGGCGTCATGTGGGAAAGTCCGTAGCCGGGCTTGTGCAGCACCAGCCGTTCCGCCGCCCAGACCAGCGCCCGCTTGCCGCCGTGAGGCGACAGGAACAGCCTGTGCAGGGCGTGGAAATCATGGAAGGAATCCGCCAGCGCCTCATGCGGGATATCCATGCGGTAGACCTGCGCCACCGCGTCATGAAGCATTTGCGTCACTTCGGCCAGCTCCTGAGGCGGCAGCCCCGGAGCGGCAGTTCCCGCCGGAACGGCGGGTGAGCCGCAGTCCTGCTCATGGAACATACTGTCCATGGCCACCTCGCAGAAGCCGTGCCCCTCGGGGATGTTGAACTGTCCCTGCGGCCCGCACTGGAACGCCACATACGGATGCATCACGGAATCCGCCGCGTAATGCGCCAGAAAGCCCAGCGCATAGCTGCGCTGGGCGGGCGTGGAGGCCGCGAAGATCATTGTGCGCAGGAACCGGCCGCATTGTTCGTCGTGCATGCGGCCGCCCAGTTCCGGCAGCGGCCAGGGCCGTTTGGCGGAAAGCACACGGTAAGCAAACAGCGGGTCCGGCCCATTGGCGCCCATTTCATAGGCCGCCATACTGGGCGCATGCTCCCCGCTTTGTGCCAGCGCCGCGCGGGCGATGCGGATATGTGTATATGCTTCGGGCATATCGATCAAAACCTTTCGCGTTGGGGTCTTCGGGCGGGGCCCCGCCCCTCCCGCACATGGGCAGTACGGATTTTTTACTTCCCCGCGCCCTCTTTTTTCAGCATGCGGGGCAGCACGCCGAAGTAAAGCACCGCGCCCACCAGGAAGATGAGCAGAACTGACAATACGCCCCAGGGCGATGCCTCCTGCTGCGCGGCGGCCAACACGGCCTCGGGGGCCGTCTCCGGCGTAAGGCTCTGCCTGCCCAGCAGCACCACGGTGGCGATCTGCGTCACGAAGCCCATCAGCGCCGGGCCCATGACGGACGAAAACTTGCCGAAGATATCGAAAAAGCCGAAGTACTCGCCCGAACGGTTCTTGTCCGGAAGCATTTTTCCGAACATACTGCGGGACAGCGCCTGGATGCCGCCCTGACTGGTAGCCACCAGAATGGCCAGCACCCAGAACTGCCAGGTCTCGCGCACAAAAAAGCCGAACACGCAAATGCCCATGTAGATACAGATTCCCACGCCCACCATCACGCGCGCGCCGAATTTACCGGCCAGCTTGATGTACATCAGGCAGAACGGCAGGCCCAGGATCTGCACCAGCAGCAGCGCAAGCATCATCTCGGTGTCGCCCAGACCCAGCTGGGCGCCGTAGGAGGTGCTCATGTGGATGATGGTGCCCACGCCGTCGATGTAAAAGAAATAGGCGAGCATGAACACAAAAATGGATTTATGGCCGAAGATGTCCTTCAGCGTGGCCCACAGCCCCCGCAGGGTCTTGCGAATGGCGCCCTTTTCGTGGGGCTGATAGCTTTTCTGCTCCACGTTTTTCAGCAGCGGCCAACTGAACGCGGCCCACCACACGGCCGTAAAGCCGAAGATGAAAGACAGGCAGTACAGCATATCCACGCCCACGGCGTTCATCACAAGAAAAATGAGCAGCGGGATGGTGGAGCCGCCGATATAGCCCAGGCCGTAGCCCATGGTGGAGACGCGGTCCATACGCTCTTCGGTGGTGACGTCGGGTAAAAAGCTGTCGTAGTACAGGTTCGCGCCCGAAAAGCCGATCTGGCTGATGACATACAGGATCAGGATGGCTGTGCCCACGGCCTCGGCCACCCCGGTATTTTCCGCAAAGCCCGTCATGGGCGTAACGGCAAGCCCCGCGCAGGCCAGCACACCCACGGCCAGAAAAACAAAAAACATCTTTTTTCGCATGCCTTTAAAATCGCCCAGCGCGCCGATAACCGGCGCCAGCAGCGCCGAAATAAGCATGGCGATGCTGGTGACATAGCCCCAGATGCTCATGGCCGACGTGGTGTTGCGCATAAAGCCCGCCACCGACGAAAAAAAGATCGGCAGCAGCGTGACAACGATCACCGAATGGGCGCTGTTGGCCCAGTCGTACATCATCCAGCTTTTTTCTTCCTTGGTATACCCTTTCAGCATCGGTACGCACCTCGTCTTATTCAGATTCGCGAAAAAACCTTACTGTACCATGACGCCGCAAAGCGCCCCCAACAAAACCGCATCTACTGCGGTTTTGCATGGTTCAATGTTCTCAAAGCCCTGTGCGCCGGCACAGGGGCGTGTGCAGCGCACACGCGCAGCCGCGCAAGCGGCGGCGGCTTTAAGGTTAGTATATCACATAGAAAAGTGTACCATCCCCGCAGGCAAATCACAAGTAGTTTCGCTGTTTTACAGAAATATTACCCGCCTTCCGGCAGCCTTTTGTTCCCGGTTTTATAAAATTTACAGCAAATCTTTAGAAATTCTTTGGATTTTCCCCCCGCGCCTTTTTAGATTGCGGTCCTATACTAAAACACGTTGAAGACAAGCCGCCCGGCGCGCCGGGCGGGGCAAAAAGGCGGGAGGGGTTTCCAATGACGGAACAGGCGTTTGAAGCGATGGTACGGCAATATGAAAAGCTGGTATATACGGTGTGCTGCCAGCTGGTGCACGACCATCAGCTGGCCGAGGATCTTTCGCAGGAGACGTTTGTCTCGGCCTATCTGCATATGGAAAGCTGTCCGCCGGGCGCGGAAAAGCCCTGGCTGTGCCGCATTGCGGTGAACAAGGCAAAGGATCATCTGAAAAGCGCCTACAGCCGCCGCATGGCCGTGACCGAGGCCCCCGGCGACACCGCTCCGGCGCTGGCCGCCGCGCAGAACGCCCCCAGCCTGGAGGCTGAGTGCGAAACACGCGCCGACGCCGGCCTTGCGCGGGAGTGCATCGAGGGCCTGGCGGAACCGTACCGCACGGTGTCGGTATTGTATTTCATGCAGGAATGGCCCGTGGAGGCCATTGCACGGCAGCTGGGCCGCATGCCCAAGACCGTGCACACCCAGCTTTACCGCGCCAAAAAAATGCTGCGGCGGGAGCTGGCGGCGGTGGGCTGAGCGCATACGGGCGCAGAAGGTTCTTTCTCTCTGTCCGGGTTTTGTGCTATATTAAATAAATAGTATCGATATACGAAGCACGATGCCGCCCAGCCGCCCGCCGGGCGCGCGGCATACCGCATCGCAGCCGGACAAAAGGAGAAACGCATGGAAACGCATATTCTTGTTGTGGAGGACGACGCCGAGATCCGCGAGGGCGTCGCCATTTACCTGAAAAATCAGGGCTATACCGTACACGGTGCGGCCAACGGCGCCCAGGGGCTGGAGCTTGCCCGGCAGCTGCCCATCCATCTGGCCGTTGTGGATGTGATGATGCCCGTGATGGACGGCATCACCATGGTGATGAAGCTGCGGGACGAGGGCTGCGAGTTCCCCGTCATCATGCTGTCGGCCAAATCCGAGGACATTGATAAGATCACCGGGCTGAACATCGGCGCGGACGATTACGTCACCAAGCCTTTCGTGCCCATGGAACTTCTGGCCCGGGTGCACTCCCACCTGCGCCGGTACGAAAAATTTCTGCGGGCGACGGGCGCAGCCGCTGCGCCCGCCCTGCGCACCTATGTCATCGGCGGGCTGGAGCTGTGCGAGGACACCGCGGAGCTGACCGTGGACGGCACGCCCGTAAAGCTGACGCCGCTGGAGTTCAAAATTCTGGCGCTGCTGATGAAAAACCCTGGGCGCGTGTTCTCCGCCGAGGAGATATACGAGCGCGTTTGGAACGAACGCGCCGTCAGCACGGATACCATCATGGTGCACATCCGCAACATCCGTGAAAAGATAGAATACAATCCCAGGGAACCGAAATATTTGAAAGTGGTGTGGGGCATTGGGTACAAGATCGAAAAGTAAGGCGGCCGCGGGGCTGCTTTCCGCACTTTTGCTGCTGGCGCTGGCCGTGGGGCTTCTGGCCGGGCTGCGTCCGCTGTACGCCCGCGCTCAGGAACAGGGCGTCCTGTTTTATTATTACGATCCCTTTGTGGAAAACATCCAGACGGCCAACCATACGCTGTACTGGCGGGCCCGCGAGCAGTGGGAGGGCAAGGAGTTTGAGCCGTCGGAGCTTTTGCTGAGCGACGCGAACGCCGCTGTTTACGCCGCACGGGAGGCCGGGGAGGACTTCGTGCTGGGCTACACCGGCGCGGCCGGTGACGAAAGCGGCGGCACCAACGCCTCCTACGGCGGACTGGACGTTTACGCGCCCGATGCCATCTCCGCGCTGGACGCTTTCAACGCCAGCGTGAAAGCCCATGCCGACGAGCTGGCGGGCAGCTGGGGCAATCTGTTTTACGCCGTGACGGACGACGCAACGGGCAAAACATACACCAACACGGAAGCCGGGCTTGGCGGCTTTCTTTCGGACGACCCCGCCAAAAACGGCTTCGACGCCGCCCAGTGGCGTTATGTGCTGGCGCTCCGCTTCGACGCGCAGGGCAATATGTCCTATGCAGCCTCCTATCTGGGCGAGGAGGGCCAGCAGGACTTTTCCGCTTCTATCTGGAACACGGATATGCAGGCCTACGGCACCGACGCCATACGCCGGCATCTTGACCTGGACGTTCTGTCCTACTACGATCTTTCCGCGCCCAAAAGCGTGACCTTCGTCTACGGGGTCCCGCGGGTATTCGCGGCTTCGGATGACATCAGCTGGTATATCGCAACGTCTCAGGAGCGCTCCTTCATCAGCCACGCCTTCGATCCCCTGTTTGCGGCCGCATTGGCCCTTGCGGCGCTTCTGGCCCTGTGGTTCGGCCGCCGGCGCGGCAGCGGGCTGGGCGGCGGCTGGCTGTGCCGTGTGCCGCTGGAGCTGGTACTGCTGGCCCTCGGCTGCGCGGTGCTGATGAACGGCGTCCCCTCCAGCGCTGTAACAAGCAATTTCGGCGGCAGCATCGCCGCCGTGCTGCGGGACGAATTCAGCGTGGACCTGCCCTCCGCGGCCAACACCATGGCGAACCTGCTGTGCGCGGGGCTTCTGTTCCTGTTTTTGGAGGTGACGTTTATGTCTGTTCTCGCGCTGCGCCAGGGCCTGGCCCGGGACGGTTGGCTGGGCTATCTGAAAAACCGCAGCCTGGCCGCACGGGCCGTGCGCGCTTTGCTGCGGGGCGCGGGGCGCGTCTGGCGTGCCGTGAGCGGCACGCTGGGGCGCATGTGGCGCGCCCTCACCGCCATCGACCTGCGGGACCCCGCTGAAAAAACGCTGCTGCGCCTGCTGGCCGTAAATTTCGCCATCGTCACGTTCATCTGCTGCTTCTGGTTCCTGGGCATTGCGGGAACCGTGATCTACACGGTGGTGCTGTTCTTCCTGCTGCGCCGCCGTGCCAACCGCATCCAGCAGGACTACGCGGCCCTGCTGGCCGCCGCCCGGCGCATGGCCGGCGGAGACCTGGCCACGCCTGTGGAGGGAGACATGGGCCTGTTCGACCCGCTGAAGGACGAATTGAACCAGGTGCGCGCGGGCTTTGAAAAGGCCGTCGCCGCCGAAGTGCGCAGCCAGAACATGAAGACCGAGCTGATCACCAACGTCTCACACGACCTGAAAACGCCGCTGACCGCCATCATCACCTATGTGGACCTGCTCAAGGACCCCGCCCTTTCTGCCGAAGACCGGGCCAAATACATTGAAACGCTGGACAAAAAATCCCAGCGGCTCAAGCGGCTGATCGAGGACCTGTTTGAGGTGAGCAAGGCCGCCACACGGAACGTGGCCATGCATTACGCTGAAGTAGATCTGGCCGCACTGCTCAAGCAGGTCCAGTACGAGCTGGCCGACAAAGCCGAAGCCAGCGGCATCGATTTCCGCTGGCAGCTCCCGGAGGAACGCATGCCTCTGGTGCTGGACGGGCAAAAGACCTGCCGCATCTTTGAGAACCTGGTGGTGAACATCACCAAATACGGCATGCCCGGCACCCGGGCTTATATCACGCTGATGCCGCAGGAGCACGGCGCGCAGGTGGTGTTCAAAAACATTTCCGCCACCGAGCTGGATTTCAGCGCGGAAGAGATCACCGACCGCTTTGTGCGGGGCGACCGTTCCCGCAACACCGAGGGCAGCGGCCTGGGCCTTGCCATTGCCAAGAGCTTTGCCGAACTGCAGGGCGGAACGTTCTCCATCACAGTGGACGGCGACCTGTTCAAGGCCACGGTAACGCTGCCCGACACGAACCAGCCCGAGCAGCCGGAAACACTCCCGCTCCCCGCCGCGCCGGACGCAGACGCGCAAAGCGCCCCGCAGACGGGCGGCGCTCTGCCCGCAGGCATCTGAACCGTACGGATACAAATGAACAAGCCGCCGTTTCCCCGGACACGAAGTCCGGCGGAAACGGCGGTTTGCTTTTTATTCCGAAGGCCGCGCGCCCCACGCGCAGCGCAGCGCGTCCACAGCGGCCCGCAGCGCCCTCTCGTCCATATCGGAATAGCCCAGCACCACGGTGGCGGGCGGACAGTCCTCCGGGTGCTCCATATAATAGGCGGAAAGGCCGTTCACATGCACGCCGGCCCGCGCCGCCGCCTCCACCAGCTCCCGTTCCGTCATGCCGTTGTGCACCGCGGCCAGCAGGTGCAGCCCGGTGTGGCTGCCCCGCACCGCCACGCCATCCCGGCCGAAAGCGGCGTACAGCGCCTCCAGCAGCGCGTCCCGGCGGGCGCGGCAGGCGCTGCGCAGGCGGTTCAGATGCCGCGCGAAATGCCCTTCCTCCATAAAGCGGCACAGCGTCTGCTGCTCGAACCGCGACACCGTGGAGGAATACACGCCGTATTCGGCACGGTACATCTCCAGCACAGGCACCGGCAGCACCATATAGCCGATGCGCATGGACGGCGCCATGCTCTTGGAAAAGGTGCTCACATAGATCACCCGCCCCGCCTGGTCCAGCCCCTGCAGCGATGGAATGGGCCGGGTGTCGTAACGGAATTCGCTGTCGTAGTCATCCTCCACCACATAACGTCCCGGGGCCGCGCCCGCCCAGCGCAGCAGTTCCGTGCGCCGGGCAATGGGCATCGTTGCGCCCGTGGGGAACTGGTGGCTGGGCGTGACATACGCAAGCTGCGCGCCGCCGGCCTGCAGAGCGTCCAGCGTCATGCCGTCCCCGTCCACAGGCACGAACACCGTGCGCACGCCGTTGTTGCGCAGCACCTGCGCCGTGCGGGGATAGCCCGGATTTTCCACCGCAAAGGTGCTGGCGCAGAACAGCCGGGCCAGCAGGCCCACCAGATATTCGATGCCCGCGCCCACCACGATCTGCTCGGGCGCGCACACCACGCCCCGGTAAGCATGCAGATATTTGGCAATGGCCGCGCGCAGGGATGCATCGCCCTGGCGGGAGCCATGGTTCAGAAGCTCCGGATGGGCGGTGACTGTCTCGCGCTGGATGCGCGCCCAGGTCTTGAACGGAAACAGGGCAGTGTCCACACTGCCCGTGCCGAAATCATAGGCCCAGCGCTTTGCGGGCGGTTCCGGCGGCGCGGCCGGAGCCGGACGGACGGGTGCGTCCAGCTTTTCAATGCGGCATACCGTGAAGCCGCTTTTCGCGCGGGCCGCTATGTAGCCCTCCGCCACCAGCATTTGGTAGGCCGTTTCCACGGTGGAAACGCTCACCCGCAGGTCCGCTGCCAGGCGGCGCTTGCTGGGCAGCTTTTCCCCCGCCGCCAGCCCGCCGGAAGCGATCTCCTCCACGATATGGCGGTATAGCTGACGGTACAGCGGCGCGCCGTCCCCGCGCATCAGGCCCAGCGTAAAGCTTTCCATGCCTGTCCTCCAATCTGACCTTATAAAATATTCATAAATTGAGTATTTTAATCAGTTCACAATCTTCTATAATTGAGGATAAGCGAAAGCGGCGGCCCTGTCAACCGGAAATTCGCGGCGCAGGGCAAAAACAAAGAGGAGTGGTATTCATGGAAAAAACATCCAACCGGTTCACCGTGCGCAGGCTGGCCGTCACGGGCCTGCTGAGCGCTCTGGTATTCGTATTCAGCTGGATACAGATCCCCATCGGGGAGGTAGCGCGCATTCATCTGGGCAATGTGTTCTGCGCGCTGTCCGGCCTGCTGTTCGGGCCCCTGACGGGCGGCCTTGCCTCCGGCTTCGGCAGTATGCTGTTCGACTTTACGAATCCGCTGTACATCGCGGAAAGCTGGATCACATTCATCACAAAATTTTTCATCGGCTTTCTGGCCGGGCTCATCGCCCACCGGAGCGGTAATATCTCGCTGGGACGGGACGTGCTGGGCGCGTCCGTGGGCAGCGTGACGTATGTGGCGCTGTACCTGCTGAAGTCCTTCATCATGAAGTTTTACATCGAGGGGCAGGCTCTGGGCGCGGTGCAGACGCAGCTCGTGACAAAGGGCGTCACGTCCCTCATCAACGCGGTGCTGGCCGTGGTGGTGTCCGTGCTGCTTGCAAAAGCCGTGCGGCCCGCGCTGCGCAAGGCGGGCATTCTAAGCGAATAAGCTCTGCAGACAGGCAAAAAGCACGGCCCGGAGCCTTCCGGGCCGTGCTTTTTTGTCCAATTCGGAAAAATATCGCAAATTTCAAAAAAAGGCTTTTCATCGGTGCCCGGATGGGCTAGAATAGCGTTTTGTGCAGGGCTGTTTTCGGCTCCGCGCGGCGCGGGGCACACGGCCCCGAAGCGCCGCTTTTCGGGAAAGGAAAGGTGCTTTTTTGGTTACGGATATGACTTCGGGCAGCCCCATGCGGCTGCTGCTCCGGTTTTCTCTGCCCATGCTGGTGGGCAATATCTTCCAGCAGTTTTACAGCATGGTGGACGCCATGATCGTGGGCCGCTTTGTGGGCGTGGACGCGCTGGCCGCCGTGGGCGCCACGGGCGGTATGTCGTTCCTGGTGCTGGGCTTTGTCATCGGGCTTGCCAACGGGTTCTGCGTGGTGGTGTCACAGCGCTTCGGCGCGCGGGATGAGGCCGGGCTGCGCCGGTGCGTGGCCATGACGATGCTGCTGTCCCTCATCGTCACCGCCGTGGCTACGGCGGCCAGTTTTCTTGGTACAGAACCGATGCTGCGCGCCATGAACACGCCGGAAAACATCTTCAGCGACAGCGCCGCATACATCGGCATCATCTTTCTGGGGCTGGGCGCGAGCCTGTTTTACAATCTGTTCTCCGGCCTGCTGCGCGCCGTGGGCGACAGCAAAACGCCGTTGTATTTCCTGTGCCTCTCCAGCGCGCTGAACGTCGTGCTGGACCTTCTGTTCGTTGTGACGTTCTCCATGGGCGTGGCGGGCGCCGCCTGGGCCACCATCCTTTCTCAGGGTGTTTCGGCGCTGCTGTGCCTGGTCTATATGCTGAAAAAATTCCCCATCCTGCGCACAGGCCGGGCCGACTGGGCCTGGCACGGCCCGATGGTGCGCCGCCTTGCCCGGATGGGCATTCCCACGGCGCTGTCCAACAGCGTAACGGCCATCGGCTGCATGATTTTACAGGTGACCATCAACGGCTTCGGCTCCACGGTGGTGGCGGCATACACCGCCGCCTCCAAGGTGGAGCAGCTGACGACGCAGCCCACGTTCACCTTCGGGCTGGCCGCAGCCACTTTTACCGCGCAGAACGCGGGCGCCGGCAAGCTGGACCGCGTGAAGGACGGCGTGCGCAAGGCCACGGTGCTCAACCTCATTGCCGGGCTGGCCGCGGCCGTGGTGGTATGGCTGTTTGCCGCGCCCATCACCACCTGGTTCGTGGACCCGGGTGAGACGGCCGTCATCGCCGCGTCGGTACAGTTTTTAAATATCGAAGCGGTTTTCATTCTGGCCCTGGGCGTGCTGTTCGTTTACCGCAACGCGCTGCAAGGCCTGGGCAACGCCGTGATGCCGCTGATCTCCGGCGGTGTGGAGCTCGCCATGCGCCTGGCCGCCGCCATCCTCCTCTCCCGCTTCCTGGGCTATGTCGGCGTGTGCCTGGCAAACCCGGTGGCCTGGACGGGCGCAGCCGTGATGCTGGTGCCCGCCTATCTGGCCGAGCTGCGCCGCCAGCAAAACAACGCGCTGGCCCGCGCCCGCTGAGGCCGGCTCACAGGCCCGAACCGGACGTTTTTTGGCAAAAAACGCACAAACAGGAAGAAAACCCCGAAAAGCCACCGTTCTTTTTGAAAGAAAACGGTGGCTTTCCGCGTTACAATCGTGTACAATGGAAACGTTAGAATGCCCGTATTGTACACGAACGGGCCATCTTAGGAGGAAACGCCGTGCAACAGATCCAACGATATTTCCGCAAGGCCGGCAAAGCGCTGGCGCGCTTTTTCGGCCGCGTAAAGAAAGGCAGCCCCATCGACATCGCCATCCTGGTATGCGCCGCCGCGCTCATCATCGCGCTGCTCGCTATTCTTGTGATGTCCCTGCTGCCCGACGCCGCGCCCGTGGATGCCTCCTCGTCCGCACCGTCTTCGTCGTCTGTCTCCGCTTCCCAGAGCGGCAGCTATGACCCGGACGCGGACGCGCTGGACAAACAGGCCTACGACGGCACCATCCTGCCGGAGACTGCGGACGGCGGCCAGACGTACATTGACGAAACGATGTTTCTGGGCGATTCCAACACCTACCGCCTGGTGGCCTACGGCCTGACAACGTGGCAGAACAACCTGAGCGCCGTGGGCATGGGCATCCAGCATGTCACCAGCACGCCGTGCATGTACTTCAAGGGTTCATCCAGCCCGGTGTATGTCGCCAAGGCCGTCTCCATGATGCAGCCCCGGCGCATCGTCATCACATACGGCACCAATAACACCAATTCCACTGCGGACACATTCAAAAACCAGTACCGCAGTGCTCTGGAGGCCATCAAAAAGGAATGGCCCTACGCGGATATCATCATCAACGCCGTACCGCCCGTGGCGCAGACGCGCACGGGCGCGGCCGCCGCGCAGAAGGCCATCGACGAATTCAACAAAGCTCTGGCGGACCTTGCCAAGGAGGACGGCTACCGGTTCCTGAACAGCAGCGAGGCCCTGAAGGACCCCGCCACGGGCTTTGCCAGAGCTTCGTATATGATCGAGGACGGCCTGCATTTGAATGAGCAGGGCGCCAAAGCGCTGATCGACTATGTGCGCACGCACACCTACGAGACCGAGGACCGCCGCCCGGCGCTGACCACCATCCCCACGCACACGGCCACGCCGGAGGAGACCTTCAACCCGCAGGCGGCGTCCAGCAGCTCCAGCTCGTCCAGCTCCGAAGCCGAGGGCGTGACCGTCACGTTCTCCATCAAGGACGGCAAAGACGGCGGCTCGCTGTCCGGCACGCTGACGCAGAAGGTGAAGCCCGGCGAAACGTGCTCCACCGTGACGGCCACCGCCAAGGAAGGCTATTCGCTGGAATGGGGCTGCACCGAGGGACGCATTGAAAATGTGAACAACGGCACGCTGACCTTCACCGTGCCCGCAAATACAAAGCTGGAATCCATCAGTGTGTGGGTGACGTTCAAAAATAAGCACACGCACAGTTTCGGCAGCTGGACGGACGCGGGCAACGGCACGCATACGCGCACCTGCACGGCCAGCGGCTGCACCAACCCGCCCAAGACCGAGACGGAGAACCATATCAAAGGCAACTGGACGGCAGACCCCAGCGACGCCACCAAGGAGCATATCTACTGCACCAAATGCGGCGCGGTTTTGGAAAGCCGTACTGTGGAGCATACACATACGCCGGATTCCGGCACCACGACCCCGGCCACCTGTACTTCAGAGGGTGTGACGATATACAAATGTACCTCCTGCGGACAGGAGACCTCCCGTACTAAAATCGATGCGCTGGGGCATGATTTCAGCGGACAGCTGACAGAAAGCGACGGTTCTGTCTGGAAGAAGTGCACCCGCTGCGGTGCAAAGGGCGATATGATCTCCGGTCCGCCCGCACCTTCATCCTCCACGCCTCCTCCCGCGCCCTCTTCTTCTGCTGCGCCGGAAGCCTCCGGGGCTGCCGACGCCCCTGCCGCATAGCTTTTCGCCGCCTGCCCTTTTTGTGGCGGGCGGCTTTCATTTTTTCTATCAGGCAGAAAGAAGGTTTTTTATGCTCAACAGCAAGGGTTTCGACGAATGGGCCGCCGGTTATGACGCCAGCGTCCGCCATTCCCACGATGCGGGGGAATATCCCTTCGCAGGCTACGATGCGGTGCTGTCTCTTATCGAGGCCCGTGTGAACAGCCGTCCCGGCGCCGATGTGTTGGACTTGGGCTTCGGGACAGGCATGCTGACAGCACGCCTGTACGCGGCCGGCCATCCGGTAGCCGGAGTGGATTTTTCCCAGAATATGCTGGACGCCGCCCGCACCAAGATGCCCTGCGCAGAATTGTATCTGTATGATTTCACACGGGGCCTGCCCCCCGCGCTGGAGGGCAGGACGTTCGATTTTATCATCAGCACCTATGCTTTCCACCATGTGCCGGACGCCGGGAAACCCGCATTCCTGCTGGAATTGTCCCGCCGTCTCAGCCCCGGCGGCGAATGTCTGATAGGAGACGTGGCTTTTGAAACGCAGGCCGAGCTGGATGCCTGCCATGCCGCGGCCGGGACGGCCTGGGACTGCGGCGAGGATTATGCCGTGGCGCAGCTGCTTGCCGGTGCTCTGCCCAGCCTGCGCCTTTCCTTCGCGCGGCTTTCCCACTGCGCGGGGGTGCTTTCCATCGGGCGGCACGACTCTCCGCAGCCTGTTTGACGCAAAAAACAGCCAAGCATCGAATGAGCTTCATTGCAAACCGATAAAAAGAGGCCGGAGCCCGGCGGGG
>OLQF01001090.1_pt1 | contig 13179 bp, 10 predicted proteins | sample 1643171 | NCBI WGS metagenome assembly OLQF01 (sample SAMEA3136702, study PRJEB25190) | human gut metagenome | reverse complement strand
CACTCATGGATATTCGTAAGATTAAAAAACTGATCGAGCTGGTTGAAGAATCAGGTATCTCCGAACTGGAAATTTCTGAAGGCGAAGAGTCTGTTCGCATCAGCCGCTCTGCACCGGCCGCAAGCTATCCGGTTATGCAGCAGGCTTATGCTGCGCCGATGATGCAGCCTCAGGCGCCTGCCGCCGCGACTGCCGCACCAGCTGCTGCGGCTGAAGCGCCGGCGAAAGCGGAAATCAGTGGTCACATCGTACGTTCCCCGATGGTTGGTACTTTCTATCGTACGCCGAGCCCGGACGCGAAAGCGTTTGTGGAAGTTGGCCAGAAAGTTAACGTGGGCGACACCCTGTGCATCGTCGAAGCGATGAAAATGATGAACCAGATCGAAGCCGACAAAGCCGGCGTGGTGAAAGCCATTCTGATCGAAAGCGGCCAACCGGTAGAATTCGACGAGCCGCTGGTAGTTATCGAGTAACGAGGCGAACATGCTGGATAAAATTGTCATCGCTAACCGTGGCGAGATCGCACTGCGCATCCTGCGTGCCTGTAAAGAACTGGGCATCAAGACTGTCGCTGTGCACTCTACTGCGGATCGCGATCTAAAACACGTATTGTTAGCGGATGAGACGGTCTGCATCGGTCCGGCTCCGTCCGTAAAAAGCTATCTGAACATTCCGGCCATTATCAGCGCCGCTGAGATCACTGGCGCGGTAGCGATTCACCCGGGTTATGGCTTCCTCTCTGAGAACGCTAATTTTGCTGAGCAGGTTGAGCGTTCCGGCTTTATCTTCATCGGCCCGAAAGCCGACACTATCCGCCTGATGGGCGACAAAGTGTCCGCCATCACCGCCATGAAGAAAGCCGGCGTTCCGACCGTTCCAGGTTCTGATGGCCCGCTGGGCGACGACATGGACGCTAACCGCGCCCATGCCAAACGCATCGGCTACCCGGTGATCATCAAAGCCTCCGGCGGCGGCGGCGGTCGCGGTATGCGCGTTGTACGTAGCGACGCTGAACTGGCGCAATCCATCTCCATGACCAAAGCGGAAGCCAAAGCGGCTTTCAACAACGACATGGTCTACATGGAGAAATACCTGGAAAACCCACGCCACATTGAAATTCAGGTGCTGGCGGATGGTCAGGGTAACGCTATCTATCTGGCTGAACGTGACTGCTCCATGCAGCGCCGTCATCAGAAAGTGGTCGAAGAAGCGCCGGCGCCGGGCATCACCCCGGAACTGCGTCGCTACATCGGCGAGCGTTGCGCTAAAGCCTGTGTGGATATCGGCTACCGCGGGGCGGGTACCTTTGAGTTCCTGTTCGAAAACGGCGAGTTCTACTTCATTGAAATGAACACCCGTATCCAGGTAGAGCATCCGGTAACTGAAATGATCACCGGCGTTGACCTGATCAAAGAGCAGCTGCGTATCGCAGCCGGCCAGCCGCTGTCCATCAAGCAGGATGAAGTGGTGGTTCGCGGCCATGCGGTGGAATGCCGTATCAACGCCGAAGACCCGAACACCTTCCTGCCGAGCCCGGGCAAAATCACCCGTTTCCACGCGCCGGGTGGCTTTGGCGTGCGCTGGGAGTCACATATTTACGCCGGTTACACCGTACCGCCGTACTATGACTCCATGATCGGTAAACTGATCTGCTACGGCGAAAGCCGTGACGTGGCGATTGCCCGCATGAAGAATGCGCTGCAGGAGCTGATCATCGATGGCATCAAAACCAACGTCGATCTGCAGATGCGCATTATGAGCGACGAGAATTTCCAGCATGGTGGCACCAATATCCACTATCTGGAGAAAAAACTCGGCTTGCAGGAAAAATAATTCTGCTCTCTCAGCAAAAGGCCGGGTAAACCGGCCTTTTTTCTTTTTCTCTCTCCTCATCTATACCATGCGGTACAATCCCCGCTTTCTTCATCCTCAAGGGACAAAAAATGGACAAACGCTTTGTTCAGGCCCACAAAGAAGCGCGCTGGGCGCTGTGGCTGACCCTTCTCTACCTTGCCGCCTGGCTGGCCGCCGCCTATCTGCCGGGGGTGGCTATTGGCTTTACCGGCCTGCCACACTGGTTTGAAATGGCCTGCCTGCTGGTACCGCTGCTGTTCATTCTGCTGTGCTGGGCGATGGTCAAACTGATTTTCCGCGATATTTCTCTGGAGGACGATGATGCAGTTTGAGGTCATTATTCCCCTGATCGCCTACCTGGTGGTGGTGTTCGGTTTATCCCTCTACGCCATGAGAAAACGCGCCTCAGGTAGCTTTCTTAATGAGTACTTTCTCGGCAGCCGCTCGATGGGCGGCTTCGTGCTGGCCATGACGCTAACCGCCACCTATATCAGCGCCAGCTCATTTATCGGCGGACCCGGCGCCGCCTATAAATACGGCCTGGGCTGGGTGCTGCTGGCGATGATCCAGCTCCCCGCCATCTGGCTGTCGCTGGGCGTGCTGGGGAAAAAATTCGCCATCCTTGCGCGCCGCTATAATGCTGTCACCCTCAATGACATGCTGTTTGCTCGCTATCAGAGTCGCCTGCTGGTCTGGCTGGCCAGCCTGAGTCTGCTGGTGGCCTTTGTCGGCGCCATGACCGTCCAGTTTATCGGCGGCGCCCGCCTGCTGGAGACGGCTGCCGGTATTCCTTACGATACCGGCCTGCTGATCTTCGGGGTCAGCATCGCGCTGTATACCGCCTATGGCGGCTTTCGCGCCAGCGTGCTCAACGACACGATGCAGGGCATGGTAATGCTGATCGGCACGATCGTGCTGCTGGTAGGCGTGATCCACGCCGCCGGGGGGGTTGGCCATGCGGTAGAGACGCTGCAGTCGATCGACGTCAAGCTGGTGTCCCCGCAGGGCGCGGAGGATATCCTCTCGCCAACCTTTATGGCCTCGTTTTGGGTACTGGTCTGCTTCGGCGTTATTGGTCTGCCACATACCGCAGTGCGCTGTATCTCCTACAAAGACAGCAAAGCCGTGCATCGCGGCATCATTATCGGCACCATCGTGGTGGCGATCCTGATGTTTGGCATGCATCTGGCTGGGGCATTAGGCCGGGCGGTGATCCCCGATTTAACCGTGCCGGATCTGGTGATCCCGACGCTGATGGTTAAAGTGCTTCCGCCCTTTGCCGCCGGGATCTTCCTTGCCGCGCCGATGGCGGCGATTATGTCGACGATCAATGCCCAACTTCTGCAAAGTTCCGCTACGATCATCAAAGATCTGTACCTGAACTGGCGGCCGGATCAGGCGACTAACGAAAAGCGGCTTAAACGCATGTCCGCCGGCATCACGCTCCTGCTGGGGGTCTTGTTGCTGCTCGCGGCCTGGCGGCCGCCGGAGATGATAATCTGGCTGAACCTGCTGGCCTTCGGCGGCCTGGAAGCCGTCTTCCTGTGGCCGCTGGTGCTGGGCCTTTACTGGGAACGCGCCAACGCGGCTGGCGCGCTGAGCGCCATGATCGTAGGCGGCGTCCTGTATGCCGTACTGGCCACGCTGAAAGTGCAGTTTCTGGGCTTTCACCCGATCGTTCCCGCGCTGCTACTGAGTTTGCTGGCGTTTGTGGCGGGGAACCGTTTCGGTCGTCCCGCCCCACAGCCCCCCATTTTGACTACTGATAAATAAAGAGTTTTGCTATGCCATGGATCCAACTGAAACTAAATACCACCGGCGCGAACGCTGAAGATCTTAGCGATGCGCTGATGGAGGCCGGATCGGTCTCGATCACCTTCCAGGATACGCACGATACGCCGGTATTTGAGCCATTGCCCGGGGAAACCCGCCTGTGGGGGGATACCGACGTAATCGGCCTGTTCGATGCTGAAACCGATATGAAAGCGGTCGTTGCCCAACTGGAGCAGCATCCGCTGCTGGGCGCCGGGTTCGCGCATAAGATCGAGCAGCTGGAAGATAAAGACTGGGAACGGGAATGGATGGATAACTTCCACCCCATGCGCTTCGGGGAGCGGCTATGGATCTGCCCAAGCTGGCGCGATGTTCCGGATGAAAATGCCGTCAACGTGATGCTCGATCCGGGTCTGGCCTTTGGCACCGGTACGCATCCGACGACATCCCTGTGCCTGCAGTGGCTGGATGGGCTCGACCTCAACGGAAAAACGGTGATTGATTTCGGCTGCGGCTCCGGCATCCTGGCGATTGCCGCACTGAAGCTGGGGGCGGCAAAAGCAATCGGGATTGATATCGACCCGCAGGCTATTCAGGCCAGTCGTGATAACGCGCAGCGTAACGGCGTTTCTGAACGCCTGGAGCTCTATCTTCCTCAGGACCAACCGGAGTCGATGAAAGCCGACGTGGTGGTCGCGAATATCCTGGCAGGCCCGCTGCGTGAGCTGGCGCCATTAATCAGCGTCCTGCCCGTTTCAGGCGGTTTGCTGGGGCTTTCCGGCATCCTTGCCAGCCAGGCGGAGAGCGTCTGTGAAGCCTATGCCGATCTCTTCGCCCTTGACCCGGTGGTCGAGAAGGAAGAGTGGTGCCGGATTACCGGCCGGAAAAACTAAGCGCGATGCGGCCTACGGGCCGCATTTTTGTTTCCAGTAGCCACCAAATAATGCCAGGAAATGAGAGGCAGATCGCACTACAGAGCACTTTTTTGGCTACAAAAACAGCGTTTTATATCGCCATGCGGCCAGTTTATCCAAGAAAAATCGAGAAGTTTTATGATTTTATAAATGGACACAAATTATCCATCATCCATTAAATCAATGATTAATATAAGTATTTATTCATCCCTTTTACGCTAGTCCCGGATTCATTGATCTGCAACAGAGGATTGCTCAAAGTTTGGCCTTTCATCTCGTGCAAAAAATGCGTAATATACGCCGCCTTGCAGTCACAGTATGGTCATTTCTTAACTCATGCGCATCGGACACCACCAGCTCAGAAATCGCCTGATCGCAGCGCCCATGGCTGGCATTACTGACAGACCATTCCGGACGCTGTGCTACGAGATGGGAGCGGGTTTAACCGTTTCCGAGATGATGTCTTCTAACCCACAGGTGTGGGAGAGCGACAAGTCCCGTTTACGGATGGTGCATATCGATGAGCCCGGTATTCGTACCGTGCAAATCGCCGGTAGCGTGCCGGAAGAGATGGCTGCCGCCGCGCGGATTAACGTGGAAAGCGGCGCCCAGATTATTGATATCAATATGGGATGCCCGGCGAAAAAGGTGAATCGCAAGCTTGCAGGTTCAGCCCTCTTGCAGTACCCCGACCAGGTGAAGTCGATCCTGACGGCGGTCGTTAACGCGGTGGACGTTCCTGTGACTCTCAAGATTCGCACCGGTTGGGAACCGGAACACCGTAACTGCGTAGAGATTGCCCAACTGGCCGAAGAGTGTGGCATTCAGGCTCTGACTATTCACGGACGCACCCGCGCCTGTTTGTTTAACGGAGACGCTGAGTACGACAGTATTCGGGCAGTTAAGCAGAAAGTTTCCATTCCGATTATCGCGAATGGCGACATTACTGACCCGCTTAAAGCCAGAGCTGTGCTCGACTATACAGGGGCTGATGCCCTGATGATAGGCCGTGCAGCTCAGGGAAGACCCTGGATCTTTCGGGAAATCCAGCATTATCTGGACACTGGAGAGCTGCTGCCCCCGCTGCCGCTGGCAGAGGTGAAGCGCTTGCTTTGTGCGCACGTTCGGGAGTTGCATGACTTTTATGGTCAGGCAAAAGGGTACCGAATCGCGCGTAAACACGTCTCCTGGTATCTTCAGGAACATGCTCCAGATGACCAGTTTCGGCGCACATTCAACGCCATTGAGGATGCCAGCGAACAGCTGGAGGCGTTGGAGGCATACTTCGAAAATTTTGCGTAAACAGAAATAAAGAGCTGACAGAACTATGTTCGAACAACGCGTAAATTCTGACGTACTGACCGTTTCTACCGTTAACTCTCAGGATCAGGTAACTCAAAAGCCCCTGCGTGACTCGGTTAAACAGGCACTGAAGAACTATTTTGCTCAACTGAACGGTCAGGATGTGAATGACCTGTATGAGCTGGTACTGGCTGAAGTTGAACAGCCCCTGTTGGACATGGTGATGCAATACACCCGTGGTAACCAGACCCGCGCTGCTCTGATGATGGGCATCAACCGCGGTACGCTGCGTAAAAAACTGAAAAAATACGGCATGAACTGATACTAGTCAGTTGCTTGCTTGATATAAAAGGCGCTCTTCGGCATGGGGAAGCGCCTTTTTTATTATCTGCGCCAACAGACCTCATTACTGATTCACCAGCCGTAGCGCAGGCCCTCCGGATAAACGCGCAGCACAGACCACCGCCATTATATTATCCACCAGCGCAGGCGCCTGCTGATAAAGATCGAAGCGTTGCGGATCGAGCAGCCAGTTTTTAATCAGCCCGGAAAAAGCACTGTGTAAAACAATTAATATCATCTCAATGTTTGTTTCGGCTGGCAATATATTGTTACGCACGCAGCACTGCAGGATGCCGCCAATGAGTGAATAATTAAAACCAATACGTTGGCGAATTTCGTATTCCGAAAGCATATCACTGGAAAACTCACAGCGCTGATAAAGAATTTGCATCAGAGCGCGCTGTCGAGGATTCGCAGCAATATAGCGCAGGCCTGCAATAAACCGCTCGCGTAAAGCATTTAACGGCTCCTGTTCGTACTCTATGGCCTGACTGGGCTGAATCAAATCTCTAAGCGGCGGCTGCTGCTGCCACATTTCATTAAACAGCTCCGTCTTACTGGCAAAATGCCAGTACACCGCGCCGCGAGTCACTCCCGCCGCATCGGCGATATCCGTCAGGGTGGTGTTGGTTACTCCGCGCAGGGCGAACTGCTGGATTGCGGACTCAATCAGGAGCTGCCGCGTGCGCTGCGCCTCTTCTTTTGTTTTTCTTGCCATACAAGGCCCCACTTCCCGATAAGCAGATAATATAGGATATTCTTAATTAGAATTAATCTAGCATTTGCCATGAAGTATTATTTAGCAAAAATGCAGACAAGTTAATCCTGATGCGAAAAGAGAATTAATCATTCAAGTGAATATCACCGGAAAATACATTCACTGAAATAATGTCTATTTATCAACTTTTACAATTGCGATAAATCGCAATACTACAGTGACCATTTTTTTGTTTTTGCGTGCCTTGCTGATTGCTTAAAAATAAGTATCTCTTACATCCAACGGCGTTTATTTGTAGGATGGCAAACTGCTTTTTGATTCCCTCTTTCTTTCACAGATTCGCCGCCTGATTGGGTACGTAATCTATAAGGAACCGCCATGACGACTCACGCCAGAGTGACACTTTTATCCGGTTTAATTATCTCGGCCTTATTGCTAACCGGTTGCGATAATTCTGACAACCAGCAACCCCATGCGCAGGCGCCGCAGGTGACGGTCCATGTCGTGAACAGCGCGCCGCTATCAGTCACCACCGAACTGCCGGGCCGAACCTCTGCTTTTCGCGTAGCGGAAGTCCGCCCCCAGGTGAGCGGTATCATTCTGAAGCGTAACTTTGTTGAAGGAAGTGATGTCGAAGCAGGCCAGTCGCTCTATCAGATCGATCCGGCGACCTACCAGGCGGCGTGGAACAGCGCCAAAGGCGATGAGGCCAAAGCCGAAGCCGCGGCCGCTATCGCCCATTTGACGGTGAAACGCTACGTTCCACTGCTGGGTACTAAATATATCAGCCAGCAGGAATACGATCAGGCAGTGGCCACCGCCCGCCAGGCCGATGCCGATGTCATCGCCACCAAAGCTGCCGTGGAAACGGCCCGTATCAACCTGGCCTACACCAAAGTAACCTCCCCCATTAGCGGGCGCATCGGTAAATCGAGCGTCACCGAAGGGGCGCTGGTCACCAACGGCCAGTCGGATGCCCTGGCTACCGTCCAGCAGCTCGATCCCATCTATGTTGACGTGACGGAGTCCAGTAATGACTTCATGCGCCTTAAGCAGGAAAGCCTGCAGCGCGGCGGTGATACCAAAAGCGTTGAGCTGGTCATGGAGAACGGCCAGGCCTATCCGCTCAAAGGTTCACTGCAGTTTTCTGACGTCACTGTTGATGAAAGTACGGGCTCAATTACTCTGCGCGCTATCTTCCCTAACCCGCAGCATGTCCTGCTGCCGGGGATGTTCGTCCGCGCCCGCATAGACGAAGGCGTCGATCCGCAGGCTATCCTGGTACCGCAGCAAGGGGTGACCCGCACGCCGCGTGGTGATGCCTCCGTGATGCTGGTGAATGACAAAAACCAGGTTGAAACCCGGGAAGTGGTCGCGACTCAGGCCGTTGGCGATAAGTGGCTTATCACCAGTGGGCTGAAGCCGGGCGATAAAGTGATTGTCAGCGGCTTACAGAAAGTCCGTCCAGGCGTCACTGTCAAAGCGGAAGTGGAGCGTGCGGCGCCGGCCGTGCAATAAGGATACCCAGCCATGTCTAAGTTTTTTATTCATCGACCGGTCTTCGCCTGGGTGCTGGCTATCATTATGATGATTGCCGGCGGCCTGGCCATCCTGCAGCTGCCGATAGCTCAGTACCCGACAATCGCCCCTCCTGCGGTCGCGATCTCCGCCACCTACCCCGGTGCAGATGCCCAGACCGTACAGGATACCGTCACCCAAGTTATCGAGCAGAATATGAACGGCATCGACAACCTGATGTATATGTCGTCGACCAGCGACTCTGCCGGTTCGGTAACCATTACGCTCACCTTTAAATCGGGTACCGATCCCGATATTGCCCAGGTACAGGTGCAAAACAAACTGCAGCTGGCCACGCCGCTGCTGCCCCAGGAAGTACAGCAGCAAGGGATTAGCGTCGAGAAATCCAGTAGCAGCTTCCTGTTGGTCGCCGGCTTTATCTCTGATAACCCGACCACCACCCAGGACGATATCTCTGACTATGTTGCCTCCAATGTCAAAGATCCTATTAGCCGCCTCAACGGCGTGGGCGATGTGCAGCTGTTCGGCGCGCAGTACGCTATGCGCGTCTGGCTGGATGGCAACCTGCTGAATAAATACAACCTGACGCCGGTGGACGTCATCAATGCGCTGCAGGTCCAGAACGATCAGATCGCCGCGGGTCAGCTCGGCGGTACGCCAGCGCTGAAAGGCCAGCAGTTGAACGCGTCAATCATCGCTCAGACACGGCTCAAAGATCCGCAGGAGTTTGGCAAGGTCACGCTGCGGGTCAACGCCGATGGCTCTGTCGTCCATCTGAAAGACGTCGCCCGCATTGAGCTGGGGGGAGAGAACTATAACGTCGTCGCCAGAATTAACGGTAAACCTGCCTATGGTCTGGGTATTAAGCTTGCGACCGGCGCCAACGCCCTGGATACCGCCACCGCGATTAAAGCGAAGCTGGCCGAGCTGCAGCCCTACTTCCCTCAGGGGATGAAGGTGGTCTATCCGTATGATACGACCCCTTTCGTCAAAATCTCCATTCACGAAGTGGTCAAAACGCTTTTTGAAGCAATTATTCTCGTCTTTCTTGTCATGTATCTGTTCCTGCAGAACATGCGCGCAACGCTCATTCCAACCATTGCCGTACCCGTGGTGCTGTTGGGAACCTTCGCGGTATTGTCGATGTTTGGCTACTCCATCAACACGCTGACAATGTTTGGCATGGTGTTGGCGATAGGTCTGCTGGTCGATGACGCTATCGTAGTAGTGGAAAACGTCGAACGTGTGATGGTTGAGGAGAAGCTCTCGCCAAAAGAAGCGACGGAAAAATCTATGTCGCAGATCCAGGGAGCGCTGGTGGGTATCGCCATGGTGCTCTCCGCAGTATTTGTCCCGATGGCCTTTTTCGGCGGCTCAACCGGCGCGATTTATCGTCAGTTTTCAATCACCATCGTCTCCGCCATGGCGCTCTCCGTGCTGGTTGCGCTGGTACTGACGCCGGCGCTCTGCGCCACGTTGTTGAAGCCAGCCTCAGCTGAACACCATGAGAAAAAAGGATTTTTCGGCTGGTTTAACGCCCGCTTCGACCAGAGCGTTAACCACTATACCAACAGCGTCAGCGGTATTTTACGTGGAACTGGCCGTTATCTGGTGATCTACCTGCTGATCGTCGTGGGGATGGCCGTGCTGTTCATGCGCTTGCCCACGTCCTTTCTGCCCGACGAAGACCAGGGCGTCTTCCTGACCATGATCCAGCTGCCGTCCGGTGCTACCCAGGAGCGCACGCAGAAGGTCCTGGATACGGTGACTGATTACTACCTGCATAACGAGAAGGCCAACGTTGAAAGCGTCTTTACCGTTAACGGCTTCAGCTTCAGCGGCCAGGGACAAAACTCCGGTATGGCGTTTGTCAGCCTGAAGCCCTGGGAAGCGCGCAGCGGCGATGAAAACAGCGTGGAGTCCATCATCAAGCGGGCCACCGTAGCCTTTAGCCAGATCAAAGACGCCATGGTTTTCCCGTTCAACATGCCAGCCATTATTGAGCTGGGTACCGCCACCGGCTTCGACTTTGAACTGATCGACCAGGGCGGACTCGGTCATACCGCTCTGACCCAGGCGCGCAATCAACTGCTGGGCATGGTGAAACAGCATCCGGATCAGCTGGTTCGGGTACGCCCTAATGGGCTGGAAGATACCCCTCAGTTCAAACTGGATGTCGATCAGGAAAAAGCGCAGGCGCTGGGCGTATCACTCTCTGATATCAATGAAACGATATCAGCCGCGCTGGGCGGATACTACGTCAATGACTTTATTGACCGCGGCCGCGTGAAAAAAGTGTACGTTCAGGCTGATGCCCACTTCCGTATGCTGCCGAGCGACATTAACAACATGTATGTTCGCAGCGCCAACGGCGAAATGGTGCCGTTCTCCGCCTTTGTCACTTCACACTGGATATATGGCTCGCCGCGCCTGGAGCGCTACAACGGGTTGCCATCTATGGAGATCCTCGGTGAAGCTTCACCAGGCAAAAGTACCGGGGAAGCCATGGCGCTGATGGAAACGCTGGCCAGTAAACTGCCGAGCGGCATCGGTTATGACTGGACCGGGATGTCTTACCAGGAACGGCTCTCCGGCAACCAGGCGCCTGCGCTCTATGCCATCTCGCTGATCGTCGTCTTCCTGTGTCTGGCGGCGCTGTATGAGAGCTGGTCGATCCCCTTCTCAGTCATGTTAGTGGTTCCGCTGGGGGTCATTGGCGCGCTGTTAGCCGCCACGCTGCGTGGGCTGAATAATGACGTTTACTTCCAGGTCGGACTCTTGACCACGATCGGTTTGTCGGTCAAGAATGCGATCCTGATCGTCGAGTTCGCCAAGGATCTGATGGAGAAAGAAGGGAAAGGGATCATTGAGGCCACGCTGGAGGCATCGCGGATGCGCCTGCGGCCTATTCTGATGACCTCTCTGGCCTTTATTCTCGGGGTCATGCCGCTGGTGATTAGCCATGGTGCCGGCAGCGGGGCGCAGAATGCGGTTGGCACCGGCGTGATGGGCGGGATGCTGACCGCGACGCTGCTGGCGATCTTCTTTGTTCCGGTGTTCTTCGTAGTCGTTAGACGACGCTTTACCCGGCACGCTGAATAACTCGGCTATGTCTTGAAGGCGCCCCTTGCGGGCGCTTTTTTTCGCATGCAATATTGGCAGCCAGCTAAACGCGCCGCAGTCTGGCAACCGCCATTGCACGCAGCATCGCTGAATCACAATCTTTCTCTCCATCTTTTCTGCATATTCCCGGGCTTATCTTCACGATATTTACGCGGCTCATATATTGAGATGATTTCGGCCTCCGGCCCGGACAATCCGCGGTGATAAAATAAGCCATTCCGTTCTGCACTGGCTTTCAGTACAACCCAGCGGATTATCCAGAGGTAATATCATGAAAAAGTATTTAATCGTGGCGCTGCTGGCCTCTCTGCTGGCAGGCTGTGCCCATGACTCTCCCTGCGTACCGGTTTATGACTCGCAAGGCCGCTTAGTCCATACCAATACCTGTATGAAAGGCACAACAGAAGACAACTGGGAAACCGCAGGCGCAATCGCCGGGGGTGCGGCCGCGGTAGCCGGCCTCACGTTAGGGATCGTTGCTCTGACCCGCTAGATCGCTTCCCCAACCGCAGATACAGGTGTATCCCCTGTATCTGCTCCACTCCATTCCCCAAAGTAAGCGATCATTCAGGCTCTTCCTGACGATAGTTCGCCAGCTTTCTTAGCCGTTGTTGTTGCCAGAGACCGCTGGCAATGAGTCGTCCATCGCTATCGGCAAACTTTTCAGATTCAGGGTTCAGAACCAACAAACACCAAAGGCCCGGTCGAAGAGCGGGCCTTTACTCTGATGGTGAGCAATGATGGCGAACGTCCTTTCCCTCTCTCCGGGCCGTTGCTGCGCAATGTTCATATCGATGCCAGTTAGATTTTCCCTGGGCAGCAAAGAAGCTCATCGGCAAACAACAGATAACACAAAAGCAAAAGGCCCAGTCGAAAGACTGGGCCTTTTGCTTTTGCGTTGCTTGTCGGTGAATCGCCAGCTTAAGAAGAATAAATCCACCACACCTGGATTTTAACGTTTCGAGCAACGCTCCCGAAGATATTATGCAGGGTTTTACTTTTGAGCGCTTCACCGCTTCATTGTAAAAGCCGATCAACTTCCCGCCTTATCCCTGTTCTTACACCTGAATACCAGGACACGTTCTCCTGGCACTAATTCGAAACGGCAAAAAACGGCGCGCTCCAGCCACATCGTCACGGTAAAAGAAAAAAGAGAGTACGCCCCACCAGAACGGCAGGGCGAAAGACCGATTAATGAATAACCTGAGAGAGAAAAGCGCGGGTACGTTCTGACTGCGGATTCGAGAAAAACTCCTGTGGCGGTGCCTGTTCGACAATCTCGCCGCGATCCATAAAGATCACCCGGTCTGCCACCGTGCGCGCAAAACCCATTTCATGCGTGACGCATAACATCGTCATACCTGACTCTGCGAGACCAATCATCGTGTCGAGTACCTCTTTGACCATTTCGGGATCGAGCGCTGATGTCGGCTCATCAAACAACATAATTTTCGGCTTCATACACAATGAGCGAGCTATCGCCACGCGCTGCTGCTGTCCACCGGAGATCTGCCCCGGAAATTTATGCGCATGTTCTGCGATGCGTACTCTTTCCAGATAATGCATCGCCAGCGCTTCCGCCTCTTTTTTAGGGAGTTTACGCACCCAAATCGG
>OLQF01001083.1_pt1 | contig 13329 bp, 13 predicted proteins | sample 1643171 | NCBI WGS metagenome assembly OLQF01 (sample SAMEA3136702, study PRJEB25190) | human gut metagenome | reverse complement strand
AACCATTGGAAATTTGTCAAAAGAACGTCTATTTTGGTGAAACCACGATATATATGTAAGAAGGAAATGAAGAGGAAGCCTGGTTTTGCCGCGGGATAAGCGGTTTCACCGGCGGATAAACGCCGGGCAAGAGTATGAAGCGATGATTTTACAGAAGAAAATGTTGGTCGTGGAAGACAATGAAAAAACCGAATGATATTAAGGAAAATTCTGTCATCCAAATATAAGGTGCTGGAAGCCGGCAATTGTCTGGAAGCACTGTCTCCTTAGGGAATATGGAGAGATGGTTTTTCTTATTTTACTGGACATCGTCATGAGTACCATAGCGTCCCAGTCCATAGGGAAAGCCGTGAAGCTCCAGCAGGTGCTCATCAATATCCTGAGCAATACCATCAAGTTTACCAAGGAGGGAGGTAAGGTCGCCTTTTCGGCCTCCCAGCGCAGAAAGACCAAGAATGATGCACCAAGTGCTGGTTCGTTCTGGTATATCGGGATGTCCAGGATGAACTTCTGCCGGAGCGGGAGCGGAATGTGTAGATCAGCCGGCTGGCCACGGCAGCTAAGGCCGCATACCAGATGCTGATTGCGGTTAACCTGACACAGAATACTTATCACATGGTGAAATACCAGCGGTTTCCGGTGAAAGCACCGGAGCCGGAGGACCGCTTTGACGATCTGATTGAATTTGAGCTGGAAACAGTCCATTATCGCCATGACGGCTGACGCCTTTGCGGAGGATATAAAGAGGACCCGCCTGTCCGGCTGCTTGGATTTCAAGAGGCAGAACAGGTGGGATGAAATGATGGATATATCCGGTCCGAATTAATGGAAGGGATGGGGTTACAGTGATTAGGAAACAGATATACAGGGCTGGATGGACCGCCATGGTCCTGCTGGTTTTGACATCCTGCCGGCTGAAGGATACGAGGCAGGCATATCCGGAGGATGAAGGCACCGCGCAACAGCAGCAGGCTGTCAGCCAGTCCGGAAAACATGAGGACCCGGAAGCGGAACAGGGGCTGCCACGGGAGTCCGCGGCCGGGAATGCCGGGGCACCCGGAAGGGCCGGGGCATCGGGAAGGGCCGGGACACCCGGGAATGCCAAAGCAGCCGGAGGCGCCGGACTGGAAGAGCCGGGAACCGCTGTCAGGGCAGTACAAAACCTGGGAGCCCGCAACCAGCTTATAACAGGCAGGTTCTTTAAGGCGGGGGATATACGGTGCGGCCTGTCCTTTGAACTCACCGGAGAAGGCTGGGAGTCAGAGCGGCTGAAATGTGTCTTTACCCTTCCGGATGAGATGCATACCAGCTATTATGACAGCATGAGAAGCGCGGAAATCCTGACTGAGAGGGGCAAAAAGACATACAAGATAACACCGGAGACCATGGAAGAGGTTCCGCGGGTCCCGGCGCTTACATATACCATTAAATTTGCCATGGATGATGAAGCTGATCCTCATATTTCAGTGAAGGGTGAGGGAGGACTGGCCGGCGACTATTATCTGTTTGAGGACAGTCTGACCTTTCCGGATGTGTTTTCGCGCTATCTGTCCAGGGCAGATCTCTGTCTGTGGCCCACGGAGAATTTGTGGCTTCTTCGGAATGAAATTTATGCGGCCAACGGACGGCAGTTTAAATCCGATGTGCTGAGCCAGTATTTTTCGGAAAAAAGGTGGTACAGGGGTATCATAGCACCGGATTCCTTTTCAGATTCCATTCTGTCGGATGTGGAATCCGGAAACATTTCCTTAATACAGAAAATGGAAAATGATACGGACAGAGACAAGCTGGACGGGCGGAACCAGTATGGCCTGGAGGACCTTCCACCGGCGTCCTATCTGCCATATCTGGGCAGGTATGATGAAACCGGACTGAGAGGTGACCTGACTCAGGCCAGGGATATGGGGGCATACTACGCTGTGCCGGGAGAGATATCGGTTCCTGCCTCCATTACAAGGGAGCAGCTTCAGACAGTTTTGGAGGGCGGACAGGTAAGGGTGACTCTGAATGAGCTTACAGGCGAGAGCCGGATGCTGTCGCTGAATCCGGGCCAGGAAGATACGCCTTACGGCTTCCTGCTTCATGATGCGGGGGAAGAACCGGCAGGCCAGGGATACGAGACAGGAATCAGGCCGGATTACAATACGGATGAATACCACCTGTGGCAGACCAGCTGGGATACGGTGATGAAGACGGTCTACAGAGGAGATATCTATATCATGAAGGGAGCTGTCTCTGGCGCGGATACCGGGCTTTTGAGGGCATCGCAGTATCAGCGGGAGATTTTACCCGGTCCGGTGGACCCGGAAACAGGCCAGGTTATCTGCAGCCAGTTGACGGGGAACCGGCTCTTCTACAATTCCAGGGGACACTTTACCGCCATATACTATCTGGGGGATTGATATAAAAGAGGCAGCGAAAAATGGATGCGGTAAAAACCGGATTTTGTGAATAAAAAACGCCCTGTAAGCCCAAAGCTATACTGGAAGCGAGGTTTTGCATATGCAGATAAATGAAAATGAAGTCCTGGATGAGCAGACGAGGGAAATTCTGGACTACTACCGCGGGCTGCCGGAGCGTTCTTCGCAGGAGGCCATTGTGGAGATGCTGAGGGAACTGCAGGGCGTTCATGGCTGCATCAGCCCTTATGTGCTGGAGCAGGCAGCAGAGGCGGCCGGGGTACGGGATTCCATGGTACAGGCCATATGTAAGCGGTATCCCAGTTTAAAGACAACACCCTATAGCCATGAAATTATACTCTGCACAGGAAGGAACTGCGCGGCAAAGGGCAGCCTCACCGTCATGGATGAACTGAGAAAAAGGCTGGGAGTGGGTAAAAACGGCATATCAGAGGACGGGACCGTGTGTCTCAGGACCAGGAACTGCCTGAAGAACTGCCGGAAGGCGCCCAATGTCATGGTGGACGGACGTATGTACTCCGGTCTGGATGCAGAGGCCATACTCAGGGAACTAAAACACCGATGATGTAAAGCTTTATATGGTTTCCTGTCCTGCTTTTTTTCAATTCCCGGCCATCTGCACATTGAATCCTGCCGCTGTCAGTCAGCAGGTCCAGACTGCGCTGGGACAGGTGCAGTTTACTTTTTAATATGGCATGTGCCCTTACGGGAAGCGGGTATGGATTATCAATCCACAGGACGATGGAGGAAACCGGTTCGGCTGAAGCAGGTGAATCAGATTGTAACATCCTGACAGGCGGATACCAACCTAATTCTTGTTTGATAAATAAGGTTGAGACATACAGATGGAATATAAAAAGCCCGGACAGATAATCACTGTAAATCTGTTGATTGCGAAGACGAAGCTCCTGCCGGGTGGAGGTCCCTTCCCCCAGCGTTTTTTGTGCCCGGCAGTCTTCGGTATATATATCAGCGCGCCGTCCACGTATTCCTGTACTTGCTCCAGCAGTTCACGGAGCAGGATGACGGATGATATCATGAAAGAACATATGGCCTACACCGGGGCGGCTATGGAGCGTGGAATGACCTTTATGTCCGGCCTGTAGGCGGATATAAGCGGCAGCCTGTCCGTTATGAGGGCAGAGGAGGAAGATTGTTAAAAATTTACCTTTATTTGTATTTGGTAGCAATAGTGTTAAGATTGTGTTATAATTATAATTGCATTTATGCAAAAATACTAAAAAAGGGGAATTGTGCGTATGAAAAAGAAACCGCTTGCACTATGGATTTTTACTGGATTGGCTTTGGGTATTGCGGCAGGTATGCTGTTGATGGGCCGGCCGGACATTGCGGAAATTTACATCAAGCCCTTTGGCACCCTGTTTCTGAACCTGCTGAAATTCATCGTAGTCCCCATTGTCTTGTTCTCCATCATGAACGGTGTTATTTCCATGAAGGATATTAAGAAGGTGGGAAGCATTGGAGGTAAGACAGTCATCTACTATATGTGCACTACCTTTTTTGCGGTTACCATGGGACTTTTGATAGCGAATCTGTTCAAAAAGGGATTTCCGGTGCTGTCCACCAGCTCCCTGGAGTACACGGCGGCGGAAACGCCCAGTTTTATCCAGACCCTGATTGGCATTTTCCCAAGCAATATCATACAGCCCATGGCCGAGGCATCCATGCTTCAGGTAATCGTGGTGGCTTTGCTCTTTGGCTTTGGCACCATTGTGGCGGGAAAGAAGGGAGAGGTATTTGGAAACTTTGTGGAGAGCGCCAATGATGTGTCTATCGCAGTTATGTCCTTCATCATCAAGCTGAGCCCCATCGGTGTGTTCTGTCTGATTACGCCTGTGGTGGCTGCCAACGGACCCCAGATACTGGGCAGCCTGGCCTTTGTGCTTCTGGTGGCTTATATCGGGTACATACTCCACGCCTCATTGGTGTATTCGCTGACCGTAAAGTCTCTTGCGGGCATCGGACCCCTTAAGTTTTTCAAGGGCATGGCGCCGGCCATGATAATGGCGTTTTCCAGCGCGTCCTCTGTAGGCGCCCTTCCTCTTAACCTGGAATGCACGGAAAAGTTGGGGGCCAGAAAGGAGGTGGCCAGCTTTGTGCTTCCGCTGGGAGCCACCATCAATATGGATGGAACCGCCATTTACCAGGGTGTGTGCGCTGTGTTTATCGCTTCCTGTTATGGAATCAACCTGACCCTGTCCCAGCAGATTGTCATTATACTGACAGCTGTTCTGGCTTCCGTGGGCACGGCCGGCGTGCCGGGCTCCGGTATGATCATGCTGGCCATGGTGCTTCAGAGCGTAGGGCTTCCTGTGGAAGGCATTGCCCTTGTGGCCGGTATCGACCGTCTGTTTGACATGGGACGTACCACGGTAAATATTACAGGAGATGCTGCCTGCGCAGTGATTGTTTCCCATCTGGAGGATAAAAGGTTAAAGAAGGCGTAAGCCTGAATTTCAAAAGGATAAAAGGAATGGCCGTGCTGTGATGCGATGTCTCACAGCGCGGCCATTCCTTGATACATGTTATATATAATGTTTTATGCATAACCTGTTTTATACATAACTTATTTATACATAACCCATGAGTCCCGGAAGCCACAGCGACAGCTGGGGTATATAGGATACCAGCATCAGCACGATAAAGATAGCGCCAAAGTAGTAGAGCAGAGGACGTATAACCTGTTCTATTTTTGTCTTTCCCACCTTTACTCCCACGAAGAGTGTAGTTCCCACCGGGGGAGTGATGGTGCCGATGCAGAGGTTGAATATCATCATGATTCCAAAGTGTATGGTATTCATGCCCAGCGCCTGGCAGATGGGAAGGAAAATAGGGGTGAAGATAAGGCAGGCAGGCGTCATGTCCATAAAGGTTCCCACAATCAGCAGCAGAATGTTGATGATAAAAAGAATCACATAGCGGTTGGTGCTGATTCCCAGCATGGCCTCCGATACAGCGGTGGGGATGCCGGTGAAGGCCATGACCCAGCTCATGATGCTGGATACTCCGATAAGGAAGATGATAATGCCTGTCATCTCTGCGCTGTCCAGAAAAATCTTAGGCAGCTCCCTCAGCCTGATGGACTTGTAAAAGAAGATGGACAAGACCATGCTGTATACCACGGCTACCACGCTTCCTTCGGTGGCCGTGAAAATGCCGGAAATGATGCCGCCAATGACAACGATGATCATGAACAGACACGGGATGGCCTGGAAGAATACCTTCACCTTCTCAGATCCTGTATAACGTTTGGTGCTGCGGTATCCTTTCTTCCTGGCAAAGAAGTAAATGACCACCATACACGCAAGTCCCCAGAGTATGCCCGGAATATAGCCTGCCATGAAAAGGGCTGCCACGGAGGTGCCGCCGCTGACCAGGGAAAAGGTAATCATTACATTGCTGGGGGGAATCAGAAGGCCGGTGGGAGCTGTGGCAATGTTGGCTGCCGCAGAAAAGTCCCTGTCATATCCTTCCTCCTCCTCGATGGGGCCGATGATGGATCCCATGGCAGAAGCAGCCGCTGTACCGGAGCCGGAAATGGCTCCAAAGAGCATGTTGGCCACGGCATTGGTGTGGGCCAGGGCGCCGGGAATGCTGCCGGTGAACAGCTTGGCAAAGTTGATTAGGCGGATGGCAATGCCTCCCTTGTTCATAATGTTGCCGGCCAGGATGAAAAAGGGAATGGCCAGCAGACTGAAAACAGAGATGCCGGAGAAAATCCTCTGAGCACCCGTAAGAACAGAAGCCCCCAGGTTCAGCACCGGAAGAATGGCACAGATGGAGGATACCGCCAGGGCAATGGCGATGGGAACACCTGCTAACAGCATTACTGCCAGCAGAACGAAAATCACAAGACCACAAAATACAGCTATACTCATACCTTTGCCTCCCCTGGTTCACTGAAATCTTTGTGCAGCATATCGGCTGCGTTCATGACGCTGAATACCATAATCAGCAGGCCAGCAATGGGAACAATGATGTAGATCCATCCCATGGAGATGCGCAGGGATGCCGTAATCTGTATCATGGTCAGCTTTGTGATGGAGATGCCGCCGTATACCATGACAACCCCTGCAAAGAAGAAGCTGAGCGCGTCGATGAAAACCTCCAGATACCGGCGGGCTGTGCCGGTCAGCTTGTCTGCCATGAATCCCATCCTCATGTGGTCCCGCTTGCCGAATACATAGGCGGAGGCCAGGAGCGACATCCAGGTAAAGGAGTAGGTGAGAAGCTCTTCGGATATGGTGCTGGGGCGGTTGAAGAAATAGCGAGTCACAATTTGATAGGTGCCAACCAGGGTCATAAGGATAAACAGAAGGGTAATGACAACACCCAGTATCTTCATGATGGCTGCCCTTAACTTATGCATTGTGTCCATGGTTTAATGGTCTCCTTTCCTGGAATCATTGACGGTCTGTATATATTGGTAAAAGTCCCGGATTTTCGGGTTGTTTTCCAGCATTTTCTGATGTAAGGGCAGTACCTTTGCCTTAAAAGCCTCCACATCTGTTTCGATGAAGGTTACGCCCATATCATGGGCTGCGATTTGTTTTGCCTCCTTGATGCTTTTATCCCATTCCACTAATTCCACCTCTGTGGACAGGGCCGCTGCCTCCTTGAATACCTGAAGTTCCTCAGGACTTAAGCTGTTTAGAAACTTAAGGTTGGCAACCAGCATGTCCGGTACCATCTGATGCTTGTTGTATGTATAATACTTGGCCACCTCGCCGTGCTTATTGTTGGTCAGGGCCAGCTCGTTGTTCTCTGCACCGTCTATAACGCCCTGCTGGATGGCTGTATATACCTCGCCGAATCCCATAGGTGCAGCGGCAGCGCCAAAGGCATTGACCATGTCCACGCTGGCCGGGCTTTGCTGTACACGTATTTTCCTGCCCTTTAAATCATCCGGCGTGTTGATGGGAGTCTTGGCGTAAAAATTACGGGTTCCCGCATTGTACCAGGTCACCACCCTGAAACCGGCCTCGTCCGTGGACTTGTATATATTTTCCATATAATCCGTGTCTTCCATCACAGACCGGTAGACCTCCTCGGAGTCAAAAAGGTAAGGCATGCTGAAAATCTCATAGACATCCGCAAATGTCTCCAGATTTGCCGTACCCGCAATAACAAAATCAATTGCTCCTGTCTGGGTCAGCTCGATTGCCTTCTGGGCAGATCCCAGTATTTCATTGGGGAATATCTGTACCTCATATTTGTCTCCCAGACGTTCTTCCACATATTCCTTAAATGCCAGCATTCCCAGATGCTCAGGATGGGTCTCCGACTGTGCGTGCGACACGCGGATAATTCTTTTACCTGAGGAAACCAAGCTGCATCCGGAAGCCGAAACCATGACAGCGCCGGCCACAGCTGCAATTGCAAGCCTTTTCATTAAAACACTCACCATTTCCAATCCCTCTCTTTATTTGCGTATGTCAATGTCTGCAGAACATGTAACTGGTTTTTATTATATCGACAAAATTGTGTATAATCACTGGGAAATTTTAATATTTGAGAGTAAATTATTGTCATAAAGCAGTAATTGTATTAGCAATAATTTAACGGATTTTTAACGTGATATTAACGGCACAGATAGCAGACAGACGGAATCAATGGTATAATGGGAAAAAGGAGGAGAGGAATGCGGTGCTCCTGGGAGGATATCAGATGCGGGCGTATTTTTTCTTGTAATGACTCAGCGTACACGTTATAATGGATAGAATTCTTTGACTGTTATTCTCAAACAGGGGGATGTGGTAGGAAGGCAGTAGGTGCGATAGTAGGGAGGAGGCAGGATAATATTGGATAAACAATTGAGAATAATGGTTGACAAGCAGATATTTTCCATATAAACTGACAGAGTGAGGTGAAAATGCCTTTCGGATACAGCGGGAGAACTGCCGTATTCAGTCATATTACAACAGGGAGCTTGTGGGGCAGGCTGAGAGGAAGTAATCGAACTTCGACCTATTAAACCTGATTTGGATAATGCCAACGTAGGGAAATATGGAGTATGTACAAGCTTGCATGATATGAATGGTCCATTCCTTACCGGTATGGGCCTTTTTTGTGTCCTGAAGTATATCCGGCATGACGCGGGCAAACGAACACGGTTTAATAGATTGCATGTGAAAATTACTTTTAACCACATGCGGGCTCCGGGCGAAGAGGAGGAAAATATGGATTATACCACGCAGATGGACGCGGCCAGGAAAGGTATCCTGACAGAGGAGCTGAAAAGGGTAGCGGATAAGGAACTGTTTGAACCAGCTGAACTGATGCGGCTGGTGGCTGAGGGGAAGGCTGTCATTCCTGCCAACCGGCTGCATACCTGTCTGGAACCAAATGGAATCGGATCCAGGCTTAAGACGAAAATCAACGTAAACCTCGGCACTTCAAGGGACTGCAAGGACTTGGAAATGGAATTACAGAAGGTAAATGATGCGGTGAGGATGGGGGCAGAGTCCATCATGGACCTGAGTTCATGGGGGGATACCCGCACATTCAGAAGAAAGCTGACTGCCCAGTGTCCTGCAATCATAGGCACTGTTCCCATCTATGATGCGGTGGTTTATTACCACAAACCGCTGAAGGATATTACTTCACAGGAGTGGCTGGATATCGTAAGGATGCATGCGGAGGATGGGGTGGACTTCATGACCATCCATGTGGGAATCAACCGGCAGACAGCGGAGCGCTTCAAGAAGGCGAAGCGCCTTACCAATATTGTGTCCAGGGGAGGTTCTATTATATTTGCATGGATGGAAATGACGGGAAAGGAAAATCCGTTTTATGAGCATTTTGAGAAGATACTGGATATCTGTCAGGCCTATGATGTGACACTGAGCCTGGGAGACGCCTGCCGTCCGGGATGTATTGAGGATGCATCGGATATATCCCAGATTGAGGAGCTGGTGACGCTGGGGGAGCTGACCAGAAGGGCGTGGGAAAAGAATGTGCAGGTCATCATAGAAGGACCGGGACATATGCCTTTGGACCAGATTCAGTCCAATATGAAGATACAGCAGACTATCTGCCAGGGAGCCCCTTTTTATGTCCTTGGTCCTCTGGTGACAGATATTGCTCCGGGTTATGACCATATTACCGCAGCCATAGGCGGAGCCCTTGCCGCCGCCAGCGGAGCGTCTTTTTTGTGCTATGTTACGCCGGCCGAACATCTGAGACTGCCGGACCTGGACGATGTTAAGGAAGGCATCATGGCGTCCAAGATTGCCGCCCATGCAGCTGATATTGCAAAAGGCATAAAAGGTGCGGCACAGTGGGACCGCGAGATGAGTACGGCCCGGAAAAAACTGGATTGGGAGCGCATGTTTGAGCTGTCTATTGACCCGGAAAAAGCCAGGAAATACCGGGAATCGGCCAAACCCGAAAAGGAGGACACCTGTTCCATGTGCGGTAATTTCTGCGCCGTGAAGAACATGAACCGGATATTGGATGGGGAAATAGTGAGTATTTTTGATGAGTAATGGAGTTGGAGGGAAGGAGGCTGCCGCCTGGATACAGCCCTTTGCCAACAGCATTTTAATAAAACAATGGGAAGGAAAATCCGAGTTTTGGATTTTCCTTCCCATTAACTGTTGTGTAGCCGTAAAAAGAATTCGGCTTTGAGATTAAATTAATCCACCAAACCGCAGGAACAAAGGAGCAAATACCAGAGACACAATCGTCATCAGCTTAATAAGAATGTTGATGGAAGGACCTGAGGTATCCTTGAAAGGATCGCCTACGGTATCGCCAACCACAGCAGCCTTGTGTGAATCACTGCCTTTGCCTCCGTGATGTCCTTCCTCGATGTACTTCTTTGCATTATCCCATGCGCCGCCGGAGTTGGACATGAAGATGGCCATTAATACGCCGGTTACCAGAGCGCCGGTCAGAAGCCCGCCCAGAGCAGAAGGTCCCAGGATGAGACCGGTTGCCAGAGGAGCCAGCACTGCCATCAGACCTGGCAGGAACATCTCCCGAAGGGCGGCTTTGGTGGAGATGGATACGCAGGAAGCGTAGTCGGGGCGGTCCGTTCCTTTGAGAATGCCGGGTTTTTCCCTGAACTGGCGGCGTACCTCCTCAATCATCTGATGGGCGGCCTTGGATACGGATTCCATGGTCATGGCGGAGAAGAGGAAAGTCAGCATTCCTCCAATGAAAAGTCCAACAATGACATGCGCGTTAAGGATGTCAATTGTGGTGAGTTTTACTGCCTCAGCGTAGGATACAAACAGGGCCAGAGCCGTAAGAGCAGCGGAGCCGATGGCAAAACCCTTGCCGATGGCAGCGGTTGTATTGCCCACTGAGTCCAGCTTGTCAGTTATATCCCTGACGTTTTTATCCAGACCAGCCATCTCAGCGATTCCGCCTGCGTTGTCAGCGATAGGACCGTAAGCGTCAATGGCAACGGTGATTCCAGTGGTGGACAGCATGCCTACGGCTGCCAGGGCAATTCCGTAAAGGCCCATAAGCTTGTTGGAAATCAGAACACCCACACATACCAGCAGGATGGGGACCGCGGTTGACTGCATTCCCACGGCAATTCCGCTGATGATGGTGGTAGCGGAGCCTGTTTCGGACTGCCCGGCTATTTTCTTGACAAAACGATAATCGCCGGATGTATATATTTCAGTGACAGCTCCGATCAGAACGCCTACCAACAAGCCTGTAATGATGGTAAACGCAGCCATGAAATTACCGAAGAATATACGGCTGAGGACAAGGGAGCAGACCACTACCAGGGCGGTTGCGCTGTACTCGCCTGTCTTTAAAGCCTTGTGCGGATCGGAATTGCCGATGCTCTTGACTAACAGGGAGCCTATGATGGCGGCAATAATGCCGCAGGCTGAGAGCATAAGCGGGAAAACGATGCCGGCTTCCTGATAAAATACAAGGCCCAGTGTCAGGGCTGAAATCAGGGAACCTACATAGGATTCAAACAGGTCAGCGCCCATACCGGCCACATCGCCTACATTGTCGCCTACGTTGTCGGCAATTACGGCAGGATTACGGGGATCATCCTCGGGGATGCCGGCCTCTACTTTGCCTACCAGGTCGGCGCCGACATCAGCTGCCTTGGTGTAAATGCCTCCGCCCACACGGGCAAAGAGTGCGATGGAAGAAGCGCCCAGGCTGAAGCCTGATAAAAAGAAAGAGCGCGACATCAGAAATTTCAAGATGCGCCGCATGGCTGCCGCCCCCTTCCTGCATAAAAATCCTGTTACAATATAGCATATTTTACCCAAAAAGAAAAGCGCGCCGGGCATTTTCGGGCCGGGGCGCCGGGCAGAAACACACCCAGCAGGCGCCGCAGGGCTGCAAAAAATAAGAACACGGCACAGAAGCTTGCTTGCTCATTTGGTCTGTGACCACAACTGTGCGTTTTGAACAAATAATAAGAGCAAAAGGTGTATAAATTGCGAAATTTCATATGTAAGGTACGAAAATATGTTGACACTAAATATAGAATATGCTAAATAATTAAGTGTATTAAATCTTTTTTGGAGCCTTAGGCAAATTAAAATGAAAAGGTTGCAGGTGCTGTCTGGCCCAAGAGCGGCAGACAGCCTGTAATAAAAAGGAAGGAATGGACAAAGCAATGAAATACGATTTTACTTCTATTATGGACCGCCACGGGAAAGATGCAATCGCAGTGGACGCGCTTGGCCTTATGGACATGGCACCAACGCCTCCGAAGGAAGGCTTTGATGCAATTCCGATGTGGGTAGCGGATATGAATTTCCCTACGGTTCCAACAGTGCCTCAGGCCATGATAGAGCGTGCAAAGCACCCGGCATACGGCTATTTTCTGGAAAGCGATGCCTATTACGACACGATTATCCGCTGGCACGAAAAACGCAATGGCGTCACAGGGCTGAAGCCGGAGCATATCGGGTATGAAAACAGCGTGATAGGCGGCCTGATCAGCGCCCTGAAGGTGCTGTGCTCTCAGGGCGACAATGTGCTGATCCATTCGCCCACCTATGTCGGCTTTACCAAGGGCATGACGAATAACGGCTACCATATGATCCACAGTCCGCTCGTGCTGGATGAAAACAACATCTGGCGTATGGATTTTGAGGACATGGAAAAGAAGATTGTGGAAAAGAAGATTCACGCGGCTGTGTTCTGCTCGCCGCACAATCCCTGCGGCCGCGTGTGGGAACGCTGGGAACTGGAACGCGCAATGGAGCTGTTCCGCAAATATGATGTGTATGTGATTTCGGATGAGATTTGGTCGGACCTTGTGCTGGACGGCTATAAACATATTCCCACACAGTCTGTTTCCGAAGACGCGCGCATGCGCACAGTGGCGCTGTATGCCCCCTCCAAAACCTTCAATATGGCGGGCCTTGTGGGCAGCTACCATATTATCTATAACAAGTGGCTGCACGACCGAATCAACAAAGAGGAATCGACCACCGACTACAACTATATGAATGTGCTGTCTATGCACGGGCAGATAGGTGCGTATCAGCCGGAGGGCTATGAGTGGGTGGACGAGCTATGCCAGGTGCTGACAGGCAACGTGAAATATGCCTGCGATTACATCGAAAAGCATTTTGATGGAGTGAAATTATCCCGTCCGCAGGGTACCTATATGCTGTTTCTGGATTGCACCGAATGGTGTGAGAAACATGGGAAAACCATTCATGAACTGGAAACAGCTGGCTGGGATGTGGGCGTCGGCTGGCAGGACGGCCGGATGTTCCACGGCCCGTGTCATATCCGCATGAATCTGGCCCTTCCTCTTTCCCGCGTGAAAGAGGCGTTCGAGCGTCTGGATAAATATGTGTTCAACGCCTGAAGGGCGGCGAGTCTGCCGCATGGACGAAAATGAGCGGGCCGGGCCGTTCGCTGCGCCGTCCGGCACGGCCCGGCA